>ERZ1027150.132-NODE-132-length-65735-cov-10.825442_pt1 | contig 65735 bp, 42 predicted proteins | sample MGYA00519276_ERZ1027150 | MGnify/ENA primary metagenome ERZ1027150 (study PRJEB26926, sample SAMN06164860) | human gut metagenome | biome: ENVO:00009003; feature: ENVO:2100002; material: ENVO:00002003 | host: Homo sapiens | place: USA | collected 2012 ... | reverse complement strand
ACGAGACTCATTTCTGAATCCCGTATTTCCATTTACACAAAATATTTTATAGTGCTTTATCTGCTGAAAGATCGTATCCTGGCCTTTTATTCATATTTTACATTAACCGATTAATACAGATAATCATGTATTCGATAAAATTAGACTTGATATTGTCTTAGGTATACAAAATTAATTTTATACATATGAGTATTTCGCAAATAAGGTTGAGGCTGTCTCAAATTTGAGACAGCCTCTCTGAAAATTTACCTTAAAAATTAACCTATATCTTAAACGCTTGAATTTATTCATTTACATTTGTCAGTCATTATTCTCCCATTTCAGCGTAGGATAAGTGGAGTCCGTACCTCCCATGCTTCCCCAGGCTGTGCTTCCATCTGTTGCCCAATCAGGCCATGAATTCTCAGTAAAGGGTATCACGTTGTTGTCTGTTGCTTCATTCTTGGTCCATTGTACGTTGCTTCCTGTGTAATATTTATCGTCTGTGTTTACACTGAAACAGCTGTTGATGACTGCGCTGCCTTTACCGACTACGATGCCTCCGAATGTTTCCGCATCTTTACCTCCCTGCAGCTTTAAATTCACATAACATCTTTTTATAATCAGAGTACCGTTGTCATTCATTCCGCATAAACCGCCGATACAGTCACCTTTGGGAGCCGTGGGAGTAGACTTGTTGGCTCCTGCCTGTGTCATATTGGCCGATAAAGTGATATATGAATCTTTTATGTGGGCTGTACTTCCACTGTTTATTTTACCAATAAGACCGCCATTGTTGCTGTTGCCTTCCTTGAATAATATTTTAAGTCTGTTTCCTGAGACTTTGCATCCTTCAATATTCAGTGTTCCCGAAACAACTTCGGCGCAGATACCCCCTAATGTTTTTTGAACTTCGACGTCATTGAAGGAGCATCCGCAATTCTCGATTTTACTTGCTCCTTTTGAAGTGGTACATATCAGTCCACCGATATCTGACTTGCTGTCAAGTTTACTATTCTCTAATCTTATATTCTTTATGATGGCATCTTCAATGGTTCCGAACAGTCCTGTATTGTTGGAGATTTTTTTCCCATTTCCATCGTATACACCTTTGAAGGGAAATGCGGCATTACCAATATTCAGACTCTCTGCCATTGAACTGGCATCTAAGTCTATTGTCTGTTTATAATAAGAGGTCTGATACGGGTAGTCTTTATTGTCTCCGCTGTTGATAAGCTCCATTAAAGTAGTAAGATGCTCCATACTTGAAATAAGGTAGGGATTTTCCGGAGTACCCTCACCCGCAAATTCAGCCGGGTCTTTTATCGCTTCTTCACCGGTAAGATAATTGCTTTCTGATATAGACTCTTCTCCAGCCTTGCAAGTCAATGATATATCATTTTGAGTGTACCAGAGTTCACCTGTGGCAGATTTGATGTTTACAGTCAGACTAATGGTTTCTTCGTTTTGAGATAAAAAGAAGTAATCTTCTGCTAAAGTAATTTTGGTGTTTTGTTCGGAAACCGGGACACTGATAGGAGATTCAAAAGCAATCCCTTCCTGTATGTGGCCGGCTGAGGCAGTGTAGAGATTGAATCCTTTTGCTACTCCCGAATTATACGCTACGTTTATCACTGCATGCCGGGCAGCATCTTCCCCATGATTTACCACAAAGTTTCTCCAGTCATTTGCTGTAATGTTCCATTTGGCGATACGGCTGGTAAGTTGAGTATTAACGGCAAATTCTTCCCCCAGAGCCTGTTGGGTAAGATCAATGGTCTGGGTAGCCGCCAAAGCGTCGCGATATACTTCTGCATCGGATGCCGGCGTTTCAATCATGGTGATTTTACTTAGATCTTCCGTATGATAATAGAAGTCTTTATCTGTTCCTTTTTCGATGTAGTCCATCCATACCGAGACGATATATTTTTTCTGGTCTAGTTCAAAAACGACAGGAATACGTTCGAATCCTTCTTCTGCAGTGGCTGTCGTATTGTAAATGATTTCTTTGCGTTCTATTACGTTTTCCGTATTTTCCGCGTCACGTGCCTCTACAATGAAGCGGCGGTTGGATGCATTCGCTTTGCCTGAAAATATCGCATCGTCATAATTGAGGCTGACATACATCTGTGCATGAACCTTGTCGCCTCTCAAACTTTCTGCAGGCATATCCAATGCACTTTCATAACAGCTTGTTAATGAAATGATACCTGATGAAAGTATCATCATTAATTTAGATAAATGTCTCATAGGCTTTTCTATTTAAAATTAACATTATGTGAGTATTAATCAGTGATAGTTGTTTTCCTAGTGCAAACTTAGGACATATAATATTATGAGGGGTTTCATTATTATTTCCGAAGGTTTGATATCTGTTTTAAATATAAAAAGGTACCGGTATACGGGGAGGCGGTGGAATGACCGGATAAAGTATTCGTACTGAAATTCAAACCTTATAAAATGAAAAAGAAACCTTGGCGGATATTATTCGGTCTATATTTGTCGTGTGGGATAAAATATTGGGATATGCGAAAATTTAGTCTGTTTTTTCTTGTGTTAGGGATGGTGATGTTATCTTCATGCACCCGGGAAATTTCTTCAGTGGGTACGGAAAATGAATCTGAAAAAGGAAGTACGCCCGATGAGGACAAGGCCGTTGTCTTTGACGGAAATGTGATGCTGGGTTATAACGGGCGGAGCACGGAAGGGCCCTCATGGACAGACCGGAAATTTCTGTCACTGGTTGCCTCTTCCGGAGCGATGTGCATCAGATATCCCGGAGGAACACAAGCTAATTCCTGGGATTGGAAAGCCGGTAAACTTGTAGACAAGATGAATCCTAAATATCTTTTCAGGATAAAGGACCTTGTGGCAGGAATTCCAGAAACACTTCAGGTGATTTATGTGATGAATATGGTGAATACCCCTGTAAGGGTGGGAGTGGAACAGCCTTTGACGGACCATAGCATTGAAGCATTGCGTCTTAAAATCACTGACGCGCTGCTTGCACTGAAGGAATTTGAGTCGCTTGGGAAATTGCCGGTTGCTATTGAATTAGGCAATGAGTTCTATTTTCAGAATGAACATGCTGCCTTCTATGGACAGAATCCGAGTTTATATCTGGAGCATGTCAAGTGTATCTGCAAGGAGATACACAATGTATATCCTGATATGAAGATTGCCATAGTGACCACAAAGGGAGGAACCCGGATCAGAGATGCATGGAATCAAGTGGTCTATGATGCTCTGAAGAATGATGCTTTCCTGAAAAAACATGTGTATGCGGTGGTGCAGCATCATTACATAAGTGAGACAACCGGCGATACTATGCTTCGGATAACGGATGGTGATACGGCTGAGCAGGCACTGGCGGAGGCCTTTTCTTATATGGAAGGTGTGAAGAAGGATTATGACGACGTGCCTGACGGATATAAATTGTGGATTACGGAATTTGGTATCACCAAGTACTCCAAACAGGAAGAAGAAGGCATGTGGCCGATAGGTTTGTCTTATGCGGTTATGGCAATGTCATGGCTGGAAATGGGGAATAAGATAGACTGCTATATGCTTCATCATATTACCAATAATCCTGCGGTAATCAATGCTTCGTCCATGCGTTTGGGGCCGGCGGCCATAGCATACCGGGAGATTGCATATCTTATGACTGGATGCAGGTCTGTGTCTCATTGTAAAAATTGTGCCGACGGCAGGGTGAAACAATGGGTGTTTTCTTATGAAAAAGGGAAGAAGGTGCTGCTTATGAATACATCGTCGTCTCCTGTAAGCGGTATTGATGTTTCAGGGGAACTACAGGCTGATGCGTATCGGGTTAGGCAGTATTTTGCTCCAGGTATCATACAGACGCCGGTAAGTGAGGGGGATGGGATAGAAATGGACAGTTGGACATCTGGAACCGGGATAGATCTCGAGCCATTCGGGCTTTGTACGGTTGAGGCAGGACCTGTTAACCGGAAATCAAACCTTTAAAAACTATTTTGGAACCTTGATTTGAGTTGATCCTCATACATTTGCAGCATGTAACTTAAAATGCTTATACCCATGAAATTTACAATCAAACAATCTGCCTTTTTATGTATCTATGCACTTGCGGCATTGGAGGTATCGGCAGTTTCCGCTACTGACATGCAGGAGGATAAATACATGAATCTTTCTATAAGACAACTGGTGGAGAATTTTTATCCGGAAGGAAATGTGTTTGTAGGCATGGCAAACCATGCGAAAGAAATCGGCAAACTTTCAACGGAGATTGCGGATAGGGAATTTTCCTATATCACTCCATCGAATGACTTTAAACAAAGTTATATTCATCGCGACCTGGAGAAGAAAAATTGGAGATGGGAAAATCCTGATGCATACATTACACATGCCAGGAAGACGGGACAGCTTCTCCGCATACACGGGCCTATAAGTCCGCAGTGCTCGCCATGGGTAAAAGATGACAACCGTAAGACGGAGGAACTGGCACAAATGCTTGAGGAATATATGACGGCATTATGCATGCGCTACGGAAAAGAGAAAAATGTAAAATGGATGGATGTAGTGAATGAAACCATCTGCCATGAAAATTTCTCGGGAGGAAAAGGATATGCGGATATGAAGCCGGGAGATTGGTTTGGTCCGAGAGAAGGAACAAACAAGTGGGAAAATCCTTGGACGCAGCTGGGATATGATGAGACTTCGGATATAAAGGTACCTTTGTACATAGACAAGGCTTTCGAAATAGCGAACAAGTATGCTCCAGGGATAAAGCAAATCATCAACCAGCAAGGAAAATTTGAGGAGGAAGTCTGGGAAAAGATGAAAAAACTGGTGGTTTATCTTCGTGAGGTAAAAGGCAGACGCGTGGACGGATTAGGCTGGCAGTGTCATATTGATATGGGATGGGAAAAAATTCCGGGCAATCTGGAGCGCCTGGATGGAATGATCAAGTGGTGTCATGCAAATCAGCTGGAGTTTCATATTACTGAAATGAATGTATGGATGAAAAACAAGATAGATGAAGATGCCCAGGCTGAAACCTTCGGAAAAATACTCGAGGTCTTGCTCAATAATAAAAAAAGCGGAGTAGTAGGAATCAGTTTCTGGAATGTACGTGATGAAGATACGGCCAATCCGGACTGGAACGGAACTTTGTGGAAAAACGATGGAACACCACGGAAGGCGTATGAGAGGGTCAAGAAAGAGCTTATCGTAAATAAGTGATAAAAATCAAATCTCAAACCATGAAAACCTGTGATGAAACCATTGAGAAAAACTCATGTGGTATTTTTGCATTGCTTTGTTGGACTTGGTTCAATCATTGCCAGATACGGTTTAAAATAATTTAGTAGGTTAACTTTAAAACTCATTAATATGAAGAGTAACATTTTTTCTTTTATGGCTTTTTGTGGAGCGCTGACCGGCTGTCCTCAGCTTTTGTTTGCATCTTGTGATTCGGAAGTCGGTGAATCTACAGACAATATAGGCGGAAAACCCAATATCATTTTGATTACTACCGATCAGCAATCGTATAATGCGATCAGTGCTTTGTCTGAGTTTAATCGTGAGAGCAATTTCTTTGCTACTCCGAATATTGATAGAATAGTAAATAATGGTACTGCTTTCAATCTTACTTATTGCAGCAATCCGGTTAGTGTACCGTCAAGATTTTCGCTGTATACCGGTTTGTATGGAGGGCGGTTTAGCATACGCGAGAATTTGTGCCGTGGGGCCAAGGCAGAGGAAGTGCGTCCTGTATTGGCTGAAAATGGGATGGGGCATGTTTTTGCTGTAGCAGGCTATGAAACGGTATATGGAGGAAAGGTGCATTTGCCATATGCCGGTACCGATAGCGACAGCAAATTTGCAGCGCCAGAGTCGTATGGATTCCAGCAGTATCTGACGAAAGATGAACGTGCCGGTCTGGGGCATGAATCTGCTGAATTTATTAAAAACAGAAAGCCGGGTGAAAAGCCGTTCCTGTATGTGGCAAACTTCCTGAATCCGCATGATATCTGTCTTGAAGGAAGTACCAACATCAGTGAAGAGATTAAAGGAAGCAACAAGAAACCTGAGATTGTAGCTACGGTAAAGATGATGCGCGAACGTGCAGCTGCAATTCCAGAAGATAAATTCTACGGGGATATTGCTCCGCAATTACCTTATAATTTCGATGTCACCAATGGCTATCCTGATACCAAATGCAGCAGGAAGCGTTTTCTTGATTTGCCGGAAAAATATTGGAGAAAATACCGGTGGACCTATGCGGAACTTGTGAAACTGGTGGATGAGCATATCGGTGAGCTGCTGGATGCACTTGATGCAAATCCTGAAATAAAGAAAAATACGATAGTGGTTTTTACTTCCGACCACGGGGAAATGCAGGGAGCGCATAGAAGCATGACTAAGAGTCTGCCGTTTGAAGAATGTCAGCGCGTTCCTTTTGTCTTTGCCGGAAGAGGCATTCCGAAAGGAAAGGTTATAAAGGATGTGGCTGTGAACAATGGTGTCGATCTGCTGCCTACAATCTGTGAACTCGCCGGAATTGACTGTCCGGAAGTGGATGGAGTTTCACTGGCCGGATGCTTGAAAAATGGAAAGAAACCCCAACGTGATCACATATATATTGAATCGGAAACCTTCGTAACAGTTATCAAGGATGGATTCAAATATACCTATTTCGATGGCGACGGAGGCAAGGAAATGCTTATTGACCTGAAAGCAGATTATGGGGAGATGAAAAACATTGCTGCTTCCAATCCCGGAAAAACGGCGGAACTCAAGGCTATTGCCATGGGATATGATAGAAAGATTCCTGCTGGAAAAACAAACAAAACAGTCAAGAAGAACAAGAAAAATAAAAAACAATAAAACCTAATAACTAAAAATTCAAGTACATGAAAACAAAATTTTTAATGCTGTTGTTTTTATTGGTCAGTACGTATGCCCATGCCATTAAAGTGGACGGTACGGTGCTGGACGAGAACAAACTGGCAGTAATTGGTGCAACTGTTCAGATAAAAGGTCAGGAAGGTGTGGGAACCGTAACCGACCTGGATGGAAAGTTTGTGTTGGATGTGAAGAATGTAAAGAAAGCTACACTTATTGTTTCTTACATAGGATATAAGACTAAATACGTAGCTTTGAACGGCCGTACCATTATTACGGTTCAGCTGGACCCCGATGTAACGGAACTTGATGAAGTGGTGGTAGTGGGCTACGGTGCCGTAAAGAAAAGTGACTTGACGGGGTCGGTAGCTTCTGTAAAGGCTTCCGAAGAAGAAGCTGCCCGTTCTACCTCTTTTGATAAACTGCTTCAGGGTAAGGCTGCGGGTGTGACGGTTTCTACGGGCAGTGCAGCTCCCGGCGGTTCGGTGAGCGTACGTATCCGTGGTACCAGCTCTTTGCGTGGTGATAATTCTCCATTGTACGTGATTGACGGTAATATCATTTCCGGCCTGGGAGATACGATGGACCCGATGGCTGCTGGTACAGGGGGCGGCAATTCACGTGCCGAGACACAGAATCCCCTGGCTTCTATCAGTCCGCAGGATATCGAGAGCATAGAAATCCTGAAAGATGCTTCGGCTACAGCAATCTATGGTTCTCAGGGTGCGAATGGGGTCATTCTTATCACGACTAAAAGAGGTAAGGAGGGTAAACCGGCTGTAACGGTAAGTGCCAATACTACAATTTCTACATTGGCAAAGAAAATTGATATGCTCAGTGCAGAAGAATATGTGAATTTCCGTAATTCTCCTGAGTTTAATGACGGTAAGCCTGGTAATTTTTCATTGGAAGGAAGTACTCCGATGGATTGGCAGGATTATTGTACTCGAGTGGCTGTGTCTCAGAATTACCGGGCCAGCATCAGCGGCAAGAGCAACAAGACTTCGTATTATCTGGCTGCAGGATATTCCAAACAGCAGGGGGTAATCAATAAAACGGGGGTGGATAAGTTTGATATACGCCTTAACCTGGATCAGGAAATCAATGATAGAATAAGCCTTAAAAGCAACACTTCTTTCAGTACAATAGGAACCAACATGACATCCGGTACTGACAAATTAGCGAATACACGTACAAGTATCGTACGTCATATGATTTCTTTCAAGCCTATAAAGGGACTGGAAGATGATTATTCGGAATATGACGAAAATATCACCTCTCCAGACTCATGGTTTACTGACTATAATGATGACAGTGAGGAGAATATCTTCAATACGAATCTTGCTTTGGATGTGAAGGCCCTTAAATGGCTTACATTCAGACTGAAGGGAGGAATGGTATATCGAAGTAAGGAGCGTTCGATGTGGTATGGTACATTGACTTCCATCGGTGCACAGACTAATGGAAAAGCGGGTATCGCCGATTTGTCTACGCGTTCGTATAATACAGAGGCTCTTGCCATGTTTAATCATAAGTTTAAGGAAAAGCACAGCATAAACGGTACGCTGGGTGTAATCTACGACATAAAGGATGTCAAGCAGTCAAGTATAACCGGTGAGGATTTCTTCTCTGAAGATTTGCGGGCAGACGGTATAGCAATGGCCAAGAAACAGTATCCTTATTCTTTCAAGAAAATAGGAGAGCAACTGTTCTCTGTTTTGGCTCGTGGTATATATAACTATGCCGACAGATATGTCCTGACTGCTACTTTCCGTGCCGATGGCTCAAGTAAGTTCAGCAAGAAAAACCGGTTTAGCTATTTCCCTTCTTTTGCTTTTGCATGGCGTGTGAATCAGGAGAAATGGCTGAAGAATGTAGAGGAAATATCTAATCTGAAACTGAGAGTAGGTTGGGGACAAGTAGGTAATCAGGCAATCTCTCCTTACAGTACCCTGCAAAGCTATAATATTACTTCGGCAGCCGGGGCAGACGGTTCTTTGGTTACGGGAATGGTTCCCGGACTGATTGCTAATCCCGACTTGAAGTGGGAAACTTCTGAACAGTATAATGTGGGTGTGGATCTTGGTTTGTTCAACCAGAAATTGACATTGTCCGTAGATGCCTATATCAAGGACACCAAGGATCTGCTGCAGCAGATAGCTCTTCCTAATGCAACGGGTTACAGTTCGATGTGGATCAATAATGGAAAAATCCAGAATAAGGGTATTGAGCTGTCTGTCAGTGGAGTAGCAATTGAGAAGAAACATTGGAACTGGACGGTAGGAGGTAACATTGCATTCTCAAAGAATACGATCAAGGAACTGGGTATGGCTCCGGCTGATTTCGGTATGCTTACCGATGAGATCGGATATTGGGGATCTAATGTGGGTAACAATACGCTTACCAAATTCCCGGCAAACGTATTCCTGGTAAATCATTCCATCGGTCTTTTTATGGGATATGAAACGAATGGTATTATGCAGGAGTCGGAATATTACAGCATGGAAAACCAGAAGAGACCTTTAATGATGAACGGAGAAGAAATAAAACCGGGGGATATCCTGTATAAAGATCAGAACGGTGACCGGGTAGTGGACAACAACGACCGGGTGATACTTGGTAACCCTAATCCGGATTTCACTTTTGCATTAAACTCTACTCTCTCTTATAAAAACTGGACACTGGATATGCAGTTCAACGGAGTTGTGGGAAATGAGATTATCAATGCCAACCTGATCGATGAAACGAACGTACAGAATTACAACAATAATGTTCGTCGTGATGCTTATTATCAGGCTTGGACCGTTGAGAACAGGAGCAACGCTTATCCCCGTTTGAATTATGTGCCCAAAGGAGTCCTGAGCGATAGATTTATTGAAAACGGTTCTTATATGAAGTTATCGTATATTTCATTGTCTTATTTGTTTAAGTTCAAAAAATCAAAAGTCATCAAATCGCTCTCGCTTAATGCAACAGCGGGTAATGTGTTTACAATCACTTCTTATTCAGGATATGATCCTGATGTGAACACTTTTGCCAATGACGTTGACCGTATGGGGGTTGATCTGGTATCTTATCCGTCAGCAAGAAATTATACGTTGGGTGTTATTGCTAATTTCTAAATCTTAAAATAAGAGTACAACATGAAAGCTTTAAAATATATGTTATTATCCTGCTGTGTATTGGCAGTAGGATGTGATGACTTTCTGGTGGAAAACCCGGAGACATCTGTCAGCAATACAGGAGTATATAACTCCTTGATTTCTGCCAATGCGGTTCTGACAGGCTGCTATGGCTTGATGCAGTCACAGAATTGCTATTCGTTCAATTACCTGCATGTATTGAGCGCTTCTTCTGGAATGGGGGTCAGCATAAAGCAGAGTGATGTGAATTTGACATCGATGAATATTCTTCCTTCGGACGTGAATGTATCGAATGTCTATAACGGTACTTATAAGACCATCATGGTGGCAAATGATATAATCAAGGGAATGAACGAAAGTACGTTGCCGGCCAGTGTGGAAAAGAACCGTATTCACGGTGAGGCCTATTTTATCCGTGCGTTATCTTATTTTAATCTGGTACGTCTTTTTGGCAAAGTCTCTCTCATTACTGAACCTGTTACCAGTTATGAGGACGCACATGTGGGCAGAACCGATATAGCTGTTGTGTATAAGCAGATTTTATCAGACCTTCAGAAAGCCTGGGAACTGATGCCGGAAAAGGCTGATAAAGAAGAAGGACATCCCTACAGATATGCGGCAAAGGCTCTCAGGGCAAAGGTCTATCTTACTTTGGCTGGAAATGATGAGAATTCGGCATATTGGAAACTGTGCTACGACGACGCATTGGATGTGAAAGAAAACGGAGGATATCAGTTGGTAAGACCTTATGCTAATTTGTTTGGAAGTCCGAACAAGAACAATGCAGAGTCTATTTTTGAAATTCAGTTTTCAGCTACGGCCAGCGATGGAAGAATGACTGAGACAACTTTCCCCGTGGGACATGAACTGATGGATAAAATTCCGACTCAAGGTAAAAGTTGGGGAAAAACTCGTCCTAACCAGATTGCATTCGATCAGTTTGAGGTAAATGATCCTCGTCGTGAGGCTTCTTTTGTGTACGGAAAATATGAGAACATCTATGAGAAAGGAAAAAACAGAAATGTATGGCTGTATCCTTCTCCTGAATCGAATGCAGATGAAAATTCCGTTTTTAAGAAAGGTGATTCTGAGTATGCTGCATGGAAAAAGTATTATGACCCGATGATGACTGCACGTTCTACGAACGCCAACTTTGTATATATGCGTTATGCTGATGTATTGCTTATGCTGGCCGAAGCGGCCAATGAGCTCCCGGAACATCAGTCTGAAGCGTATGAGTATTTGAATCTGGTATTGGACCGCGCAGCAGATGCGGATGGCAACGGAACAAGAGATGAATCTGAAATTGCGCCGGAAAAGGTAGATGAGTCGGTTTCGAAAGAACAGTTGCGCGAAAGAATTTTCCGTGAACGGCTTAAAGAGTTTACTGGGGAATGTGATGAATGGTATACCGTCCGTCGGCGTGGTGAGTCTTACCTGAAGATGATTATGCAGGAACATAATGATAAGATTGATCAGATATTCAAGAATGGAAAACTCCGTGAGTTTGTCTACAAATATACGGTCACAGCGGACAACGTAAAGAAAAACATGCTGCTTCCTTTCCCTCAGGATGAGATAACAAGAAATGAAAATATTTCGCAGGAAGAACAGAACTTCGGATATTAAAAGATATGTATACTGGATTATGAATAAATATTTCTCAAATTTAAAATGGGCACTTCCTGCATTGGGAGTACTTCCTTCATTGGGAGCTTTTGCTGCTGATGATGCTGCAACTGAAAAGAAAAATGTGCTTTTCATCATTGTCGATGACCTTCGGACCGAACTGAACTGTTATGGGGCAAAATATATGAAAACTCCTCATATCGACAGGCTGGCTGCACAGGGAGTCATGTTTGAAAATGCGTATTGTAATGTACCTGTATCGGGAGCGTCAAGAGCTTCATTGTTTTCAGGACTTCGTCCTGCAAACAACAGATACTGGGATGTACAGGCTGTGATTGACCGCGAAGCCCCTGGTACGGTTACGCTGCCACAGGTGTTCAAGGAAAACGGATATGTGACCATCTCTAACAGTAAGGTAATTCATGGAAAGAATGATACCAGGGAAAGATCATGGTCGGAACTATGGATGCCAAAAGGTAAGTCGAAGACATGGCGTGATTATCTTGGTGATGAGAATCTGGCCGTAGAAAAGCAAAAAGGAGGCCCGAAGGCATATGAGTGTCTCGATGTGAAAGATAATGAATATTTTGACGGAAAGACCGTTAACAAGTCCATACGTGATCTGAAAAAACTGAAGGAAACTGGTAAGCCTTTTTTTCTGGCTGTGGGAATACTGAAGCCGCATCTTCCGTTTAATGCGCCCAAGAAATATTGGGACATGTATGACTTCAATGATATTGACGTACCGGAGACTTTTGACTTTAATCGTGACGGTTTCCCTCAGCAGGCTTTTCATTCGTATAATGAGATAAGATATTATAATGGAATTCCAGCCAAAGCGGATATCCCGCGTGAAGAAGCCAGAAAACTTATTCATGCTTATCGTGCTTGCGTAAGTTATGCCGATGCTTGTGTGGGTAAGCTGATGAAGGCCTTGAAGGAACTGGAACTTGAAGATAATACCATTGTGGTGTTGCTGGGAGACCACGGCTGGAGCCTGGGTGACCACAACCAATGGTGCAAGCATTCTAATTTTAATATCGTAAATAATGCTCCGTTAATCGTAAAAGTGCCGGGAAACAAGAAAAAAGGTCCGGAATCAAAGGTCGTGGAGTTTGTAGATGTCTATCCTACATTGTGTGAAGCCGCAGGACTGCAGATTCCTGCACATGTGGAAGGTGAAAGCATGATGAAGCTCATTAAAGGCGAAGATAAGGAGTGGAAAGATTGTGCGATTGTAAAGTGGCATAGTGGAGTAACCTATTTTGACCGCAATATAGGATATACCCAATGGAATGACAAGCAAGGAAAGCAGCAGGCAGAGATGCTTTTCCTCTACAGAAACGATGCCCTGGAAACAAAGAATGTAGCCGATGATCCTGCTAATGCTGAAATAATCCACATGGCAAAAGAAAAGATATTGAAATACAGGGGCAAGGATTTTATGAAATATTGAGATTGTTGTTGATTCTGGCTTTTCATAAGTCGGTGGTAAAGGAAACCTTGATAATAAAATAAATTAAAGATATAGATGTATGAAATTATTAAACTTATTACCTGCTTTTGGATGTAGTCTTGCTGTATTGCCTGCTTGTTCTCAGGAAAAGGAAGTGCAGGAACGTCCGAATATTCTGTTCATTCTGGCTGACGATCATTCTCGTGCAGCAATCAGTGCGTATGGTGGCATTAATGCGCAACTGGCACCGACCCCTAATATTGATGCCATAGGACGGGATGGGGCAATTCTGCAGAATATGCTCTGTACAAACTCTATTTCCGGACCTAGCCGGGCTTGTCTGCTGACCGGAAAATATAGCACAACCAATGGCTTTTATCAGAATGAAGGGGGAATCGTGTTTGACAATACCCAACAGCAGTACCAGATGATACTCCGTGAGAATGGATATACGACTGCCTTGTTCGGTAAGTGGCATTTGTTTACGCAGCCCAAGGGCTTTGACCATTACATGATTCATGGAGACAAGAGTCAGCAAGGTACATACTGGGATCCTGTTTTTGAGTCGGACGGGAAAAAGTTCAAGGCTAAAGGCTATGCAACTACATTGGTGGCCGATTCTGCTCTTCAGTGGCTTGACAAAACCAAGAACAATGGAAAGCCGTTCTGTATGATGCTGCATTTTAAAGCCCCTCATCGTCCCTGGCAGCCCGATTCTTGTTATTTGAACTTGTTTGATGAGGTAGAATTCCCGTATCCGGAGACTTTCAACGATAACTATGAAGGACGCGAGAAGACCCTTGGGGAATCAATGGCGACTATTGAAAACCATCTTTCAAGGGGAGACCTCAAACAGACTCCTCCTGCAGAACTGAAAGGCAAGGAGCGCAATAAGTGGTTATGGTGGGGAGGATCGGGTAAAAACCAGTTCTGGACTCCAGACCCGAAACTTAAAGGTCAGGAACTTAAGAACTGGAAATTCCAGACTTATATAAAGAACTATCTGCGGGTGGTACGTTCTGTGGATGACCAGGTAGGACGAGTGGTGAAATACTTGAAGGATAATGGTCTCTATGAAAATACCATCATCGTTTATATGGGTGACCAGGGATTCTTCCTGGGTGAGCATGGCTTGTACGATAAACGCTGGATGTATGAAGAGTCTATTCAGATGCCGTGTCTGATAAGCTATCCTAATGGAATCAAGAAAGGTCAGTTGCCTGAAGAACTTGCAATCAATGCGGATATTGCGCCGACGCTGCTCGATTTTGCCGGTATAGAAATACCTTCTGACATGCAGGGAGAAAGTATGAAGGGCCTGCTTATAGGGGATGAGAATACCAAGAATAACTGGAGAAAAGCGGCATATTACCAGTACTTTGAATATCCCAAATGGCATAATGTACAGCCTCACTACGGTGTACGTACCGACCGTTATAAATTGATTCATTTCTATTATAATATCGATGAATGGGAATTCTATGACTTGGAAAAGGATCCCAAGGAAATGAATAATGCCTATAACGATCCGCACTATGCTGAAATCATCAAGGAGTTGAAAACTGAAATTGTGAGACTGCAGAAAAAGTATGATGATGATCTGACATTGGAGCAGAGACGTGAACTGACAGACAGGTATATGCTGAAATACGAAGAATGATTTATTGAGAATTGAGAATACATATGGTTGAACGGGTAGGGCTGTTTTCTTGCCATAACCCTACCGGTTCATCTGCTAAAAATACCCGATTATGATAAATAGATATATAATGATGGCACTGGCTCTTTCCTTTATGGCAGATGCCGGTGCAAAAGATAAGGATATGATTTACAAGGATGCTTCACAACCGGTTGAGGTGCGTGTCAGCGATCTGATGAAGCGAATGACCTTGGAAGAGAAGGTGGCACAGATGTGTCAGTATGTGGGTCCTCAGCATATACGTGAGACTCAGTCGAAATTTAAAGGACAGAAAGTTGGTAAGAACGATGATGCTCATGGATTCTATCCTTCTTTGAGCGTGAATGATTTGTACCGAATGACGGAAGAAGGCAAGATTGGCTCTTTTCTGCATGTGGTTACCGGTAAAGAAGCAAATGAACTTCAGGAGCATGCCATGAAAAGCCGTCTTCAGATTCCTCTTCTGATAGGTATCGATGCAATCCATGGAAATGCACTCTGCAGTGGAGTTACTGTATATCCTACTCCCATCACTCAGGCATCGAGCTTTGATCCGGCTTTGGTGGAAAAAATCAGCCGTGAATCTGCTTTGGAGGTGCGTGCAACCGGTGCACATTGGACTTTTACTCCTAATGTCGATGTGGCCAGAGATGCTCGCTGGGGACGTACAGGTGAGACTTTCGGAGAAGATCCGTATCTTGTGACTCTGATGGGGGTAGCTACTGTGAAAGGTTATCAGGGAGAGGATATGACAGGTACAGATAAAGTGGCTGCTTGTGCCAAACATCTCATTGCGGGGAGTGAACCGTCAAACGGAACCAATGCAGCTCCTATGGATGTCTCTGAAAGAACGCTGCGTGAGGTGTATCTTCCTCCATATAAAGCGGCAGTTGAAGCCGGGGTATTTACCCTTATGGCTGCTCACAATGAGTTGAATGGAGTGCCTTGTCATGCAGACAAATGGATGATGACAGACATTATGCGTAAGGAATATGGTTTCAAAGGTTTCATTGTCAGTGACTGGATGGACGTGGAGCGCATACATGAATTGCATCATGTGGCTCCTACGATGAAGGAGGCATACCGGGAAACCGTTGATGCCGGACTCGACATGCATATGCACGGCCCGGGATTCATGGAAGGGGTAATTGAACTGGTGAAGGAAGGAAAATTAAGTGAAGCTCAGGTGGATAGAGGATGCCGGGCTATTCTTGAAGCGAAATTCCGGCTGGGTCTGTTCGAGAACCCTTATGTGGACCTTAAGAAATCGGAAAAGATCATTTATAATAAAGCACATACAGCATCTGCACTTGAGGCTGCTGAAAAGGGAATCGTTCTTCTTAAAAATGAAGGTCTCTTGCCTTTGGATTTGAGCAAATATAAGAATATACTTGTAACGGGTCCTAACGCAAATAATCATACCATCCTGGGTGACTGGACCCTGCAGCAGCCCGAAGACAAGGTGGTTACTATTTTGGAAGGTATTCAGGAGGCAGCCGGAAAGGATAAGGTGACATATTATAATTATGGGGATGATGTGCGTCAGCATTCTCCGGAGAAGGTCAAGGCTGCGGCAGATCTTGCAAAGAATTCCGATCTGGCAATTGTGGTGGTTGGTGAGAATCCATTGCGTTACCAGAAAACAAAAACTTGTGGAGAGAACATTGACCGAATGAGCCTGGACCTTCTGGGTACACAGGAAGAACTGGTAAAAGCGATTCATGCGACAGGAGTTCCTACCATAGTAGTGCTTGTAGGAGGCCGTCCTTTAAGTGTTAACTGGATTGCAGGCAATGTTCCGGCACTGATTCAGGCATGGGAACCGGGATCCTTAGGGGGTACTGCCTTGGCCAACATACTTACAGGAAAGGTTAATCCATCGGCTAAACTTCCTATTAGCATACCTCGTCATGCGGGACAGATTCAGATGATTTATAATCATAAACCTTCTCAGTATTTTCATAAATATAAGGATGGAGCAAGTACTCCTCTCTATGCATTCGGATATGGACTGAGCTATACGGATTTTGATATTTCCGCTCCATTGTTGTCAAAAAATCAGATTAGCAACAATGAAAGCATAAAGGTCAGTGTCAATGTAAGAAACACGGGAAAGAGGGAAGGTACGGAGGTCGTTCAGTTGTACATACGTGACCTTTATAGTTCGGTAACCCGACCGGTAAAGGAACTGAAGGACTTTACCCGTGTAACGCTTAAGCCGGGTGAGTCGAAAACTGTAGATTTTACGGTGACTCCGGAAAAACTGGCATTTTTTAACCGTGAAATGAAATATGTAGTTGAAAGCGGTGACTTTGAAATTATGGTAGGTTCGTCTTCAATGGATAAAGACTTGAAAAAAGCCAGCCTGAAAGTCCTCTGACAGTAAAATAAATGTTATAGGGGTGTCCTGAAATGCAAACATTGAGTTCTGTATAAGGGCACCCTTTTTATATTAAATGAATATGAGAATTACATACTTATTATCCCTTCCTATTGCTTGTCTCTCGCTGAATAATGCCAATGCATCCAGAGCGCAGAGGCCTAACATCCTTTGCATTACCTGTGAGGATATAAGTCCTCGTCTGGGATGTTACGGTGATAAAATGGCAGTAACTCCCAATCTTGATAAGTTTGCGGAAACAGCAATAAGGTATACGGGAATGTACACTACGGTGGGAGTGAGTTCTCCTAGCCGTGCCGCACTGATAACCGGAATGTATCCCACGGCCATAGGTGCAAATTATATGCGCAACTTTACCAAACCGGAAGCGATGCCTGAAGGAATATCACCTTATCAGGTTGTTTTGCCGGAGGACATTAAGTGCTATACGGAATATCTGCGTGCTGCGGGTTACTATTGTACAAATAATGTAAAGACTGATTATCAGTTTGAATCTCCTCTGACGGCATGGGATGAATGCAGCAATAAGGCGCATTGGAGAAACCGTCCTGACGGAATGCCGTTTTTTTCGATATTCAACTTGACGGTAACTCACGAAAGTCAGGTGTGGAAACGTACCGATAAGCCTTTGGCTGTCAATCCCGATGAACTGATTGTTCCGCCTTATTTCCCGGACGATGCCGTGATAAGGCATGATATGGCAGTGATGTGCAGTATGATTGCCGAGATGGACAAGCAGTTTAAGAGACTTATTGATGAATTGAAGGCATCGGGCGAATATGATAATACGATCATAATATGGTATTCCGATAACGGAGGTCCGCTGCCACGTGAGAAACGGGCTATTTATGAAACCGGGACAAATGTACCATTTATGGTGAGCTTTCCCAATGGATACAGGTCAGGGGATATAGACAATAATTTATATATGTTCCCTGATATTCCGGCTACCATCCTTTCTTTGGCCGGAATAAATCCTCCTGAATACATGCAGGGAAAGGCATTTTTGGGTGAATATGCTGTTAAGGAAAAAAGACGGTATGTATATGGCGCGCGCGACCGGATGGACGAGCAGGTCAACAAACAGGGGGCGGTAAGAGATCGGAATTTCCGGTATGTAAGGAATTATACCAGGGGGATATCAAATTACCGTCCTAATGCTTTCAGACTTCAGATGCCTATGATGCGCAGAATGGTGGAGCTTCTTCAGCGTGATAGTCTTGGGGCGGAACAGATGCGTTGGTTTGCCGGTCCCTGTGCCGATGAGGAGTTCTATGATTTGAAGAATGATCCGTATGAACTTCACAACCTTATCGCCGACCCTCGTTATCAGGAAGACATTGCCAGACTCAGAAGAGAGCATGTACGTTGGGTAGAACAGGAATGTCCACAATGGAAAGAAACTGAGTTGGAAAACAAGGAAAGAATGTGGCCGAATGGCAAGCAGCCGGTGTTGAGAATTCCCACTTATGAGAAAACGGGGAAAGGAATCGTGCTGAAGTCGGAAGACAAAGGTGTGTCGTTTGCTTATCAGATAAACGGGCATGGAATAGATGGAAGGAAAAACCACTGGTTCCTTTTTGATGAACCGATAAAAATAGGCAAGGGAGACAGACTGACATTTGTTGCAGTTCGGGCAGGAATGAAGAATAGTGAAGCTGTAAATGTGATTTTTTGATTGGTCTCTCTTAGTCCTTCAATGAATTTTTTCTTCTCAGATCATTATTATAATATATAAACGGGAAATATCATGAAACAAACTTTAGCTCCCTTTGCAAAACCTCTTTATATTATGGCCAAGCCTGTAGGAGCCGTATGTAATTTGGCATGTAAATATTGCTATTATCTGGAAAAATCAAATCTGTATAAAGAAACCTCGAAGCACGTAATGAGTGATGAACTCCTTGAAAAGTTTGTCAGAGAGTATATTAATTGCCAAACAATGCCTCAGGTATTGTTTACGTGGCACGGTGGAGAAACGCTCATGCGTCCGCTTTCTTTTTACAAAAGGGCTGTAGAATTGCAAAAAATATATGGAAAAGGCCGGACAATAGATAATTGCATACAGACTAACGGTACGTTGCTTACCGATGAGTGGTGTCGGTTTTTTAAAGAGAATAACTGGCTTGTGGGCGTATCAATCGACGGGCCGCAGGAATTCCACGATGAGTATCGTAAAAACAGGCAGGGCCATCCTTCATTTGTGAAAGTAATGAAAGGCATTGAATTGCTTAATAAATACGGAGTTGAATGGAATGGTATGGCAGTGGTTAATGATTATAATGCAGACTATCCTGTAGAATTTTATAATTTTTTCAAGTCGATAGGATGCAAGTACATTCAGTTTGCGCCAATTGTTGAAAGACTTTCTCCACATGAAGATGGCAGGTATTTGGCTTCGCCACTTCAAGAAGGGGAAAAATTAGCTGATTTTTCAGTCTCACCCGAACAATGGGGAAATTTTCTTTGTGGACTTTTTGACGAGTGGGTAAAGAATGATGTAGGAGAGTATTTTATACAGATTTTTGATTCTACTCTTGCAAATTGGCTGGGAGAACAACCAGGGGTGTGTACGATGGCAAAAACCTGTGGTCATGCCGGAGTGATGGAGTTTAACGGTGATGTTTATTCTTGCGACCACTTTGTCTTCCCTGAATATAAACTGGGAAATATTTATGAGAAGACACTGGTGGAGATGATGTATAGTGAAAAACAGTCGGAGTTCGGACAGATGAAGCAGAAATCGTTGCCAACCCAATGTAAGGAATGCGAATACCTCTTTGCCTGTAACGGTGATTGTCCGAAGAATCGTTTTGCAAGGACTGCAGCCGGGGAGCCTGGTTTGAATTATCTGTGTAAAGGATATTATAGATTCTTCACACATGTAGCCCCGTATATGGATTATATGAAAAAGGAATTTCTTGCTGGACGTGCACCCGCTAATGTCATGGAGGCAATACGTAAGGGAGAAATTACCGTGGAGTAATCAGCGTAAAGATACTTGCCGGATGAAAAAAGATGAACTGCCCCGAATATCAGTGATAAGACATAGGGGCAGTTCATCTTTTTGATAACTTTAGATACTTTTCGGGACAGTCCGTACAGGCGGACTGCATGTGGGGCTATTTCTTATTCTTTCCGGCTTTCTTCTTTCCTTTATGCTCGGCATTGTCTTTCTTTCCCATCTTGACTCCTGTATCCTTGCGCCAGGTTTCTATTTTAGCCATCAGTTCCTTTACCTTTTCTGGATGTTGGGCAGCAATGTTATTTTTTTCTCCCGGGTCATTCGACAAGTCGTAGAGCTCCACACGATGTTGAAGATAGAAATCTATCAGCTTGTAATTGCCCGAACGTACTGCGGTAGATACATAATCGCCGGTAGAGTTGGGACGTTCAGATGCTTTATGCCAGAAAAGATCGCGCTTGTCCAGTTGTTCCTGCTGGTTACCGTCAAGTAATGGTTTTATACTTACCCCATCCAGTTCAGCATCTTTTGCGACGGTCAATCCACAAATATCTGCCAATGTGGGGAGAAGGTCATAACTGACCACTCTTTCTTCCTTGATCTGTTTATTTTCTTGCCCGGGGGTATGTATAAGCAACGGTACCCGTATTCCACCTTCATAAAGATGCCCTTTCCCAGCTTTAAGAGGTAAGTTTGTTGTAGCCAGTTCACGAGGCTTCATTCCCCGGTTTGACAATCCTCCATGGTCGGAAATTAAGACAAATACGGTGTTTTCATATTGCCCTGTTTCTTTCAATGCGGCAATCATGTCACCCACTGCCTTGTCTACTGATTCAATCATTGCAGCATAGGTGGGATGGTCTTGCTGTGTTTTCGTAACTCCCGCCTCTTCTTTTTTGAGTGTATCTTCAGAGAGTCCTAATGATTTTACTTTTTTTCTGTATTTGGCGATGAGTTCTTTTTTCCCTTCTATGGGTGTATGGACTGCATAGAAACTGCAAACAGCGAAGAAAGGCTTGCCATGTTCCTGGCGGATATAATCGACTGTCTTTCTGGACATGTAGTCTGTAAGGTATTCTCCCGGCTGTGCATCGTCCATTCCATAAATCAGTTTGTCAGCGTGGGTTTCGCCGGGTTTATTGAATGGTGCAAAATGAGTTCCAGTTCCTCCGGCTTTTCCGCCACCTATGTTAGTATCAAAACCTTTGTGTTGCGGGAATGTCTTTCCGTCGCTTAAGTGCCATTTCCCGATGAAGAACGTTTCATACCCGCCTGCCTTGAAAGGTTCGGCTATACAGTAGCTGTCTGCATCAACCTTGCGGTCATCGCTTTTGGCTCCAGGCTGCATGCGGGCACAATGGCGGCCGGTCATAATAGAATATCTTGAAGGAACGCTGCGAGGGTATGCTACGTATGCTTGGGAGAATGTAGTTGATTCATCTGCCAGACGGTCAATGTTCTGAGTCTCATAAAGCCTGGAGCCTGTGAGAGACAAGTCATGATAGCCCCAGTCGTCTACTATCACCATCAGTACATTCGGTCGTTCTGTCTGTGCGAAAAGAGTTGCCGCATTGGCTGTGATACTTGCGGCAAATAATCCCAAAAATCGATTCATCATATGGTCTTTTTTACTTATTATTTTATTCTGTTTTGCTTGTAGTCTTTCCAATAGTCTCGCATTTGCTGTAATGCGGCTGCATATTTTTTATCCGAAACGACATTTATGGTTTCGTTTGGGTCTTTTTCATAATCATACAATTCTTCTGCATAAACTTTATCGGGATGGGTGATCTTGTTTTTCCAGTCTACCCATATGGTGTATCTATATCTGTTGTCGCGTATGGAATATCCCATTTTGTTGACTCTTGGATATTGGCTGACAGCATATGGCTTTAGTCCGCCCTCATTTTTACTATCCTTAATTACTGAAGCAAGGCTCTGTCCGTCAGCATGGGATGGGATTGGCAGTCCGTTAAGTTCACATAAAGTAGGAAATATGTCAAGGAATTCTACCGGATGATTTATTTTGTGATGTTCCGACGACGGGTCAATAATGACCATCGGTACATGTGTGGCATGCTCAAAGTTGGTATGTTTATTCCATAATCCATGATCTCCAAGATGCCATCCATGGTCTCCCCATAATACAATGATTGTATTTTTCAACATATCTTTTTTTCTGAGGGCGTCTATTACTTTTCCAATTTGTGCATCTGTATAGGATACGCATGCATAATATCCGTGGATAAGTTCTCTTTGTTTGTCTTCGGGTAAAATGACATTATCAATATCCGAAAAAGAAATTAAATCTGGTATATCGGAGTAGCTTTGTAATTCACCGCATTTATGATAAGCGAAATCAGGACTTCCCTCAGCTTTTTTCCTATATTCTGCCAGGGGCATGTCTTTTCGTTCATACATGTCCCAATATTTCTTAGGGGCACAAAATGGAAGATGTGGTTTCTTAAAACCTACAGCCAGGAAAAGAGGCTTGTCGGAATTGTAACGGGTGATGAATTGTACGGCACCTTCGGCTGTAGCACCGTCAAGGTATGCATTATCGGGTACATCAGCACATTCCGTGGTCATTTTAATGTGTTTAAATGCATCTTGTTCGGCCTTTTTATTTTTCAATCCTCTGGAGATTGCCTCATTCAAATATTTCTTGTAAAGTTTACGGATTTCATCGCTCTGATAATGTGCCATAATGGGCTTGCCGTATCGGGAATCAAGAAATGGTTCTTCGTCCATAAAGTTATCCGACCATGAAATAATATCTTTTCCACTGTCAACACTTCTGGGGTCGAAAATTTTGCCAATGCCAGCTACGTGATATCCGTTTTCCTTGAAATATTGTGGCAGTGTCACCACATCGGGATTCTTGGAACGTATAAGTGTTTTCAAATCCCAGACCTTTGTATTATCAGGACACATCCCGGTAAGAAGACTGGCACGCGAAGGCCCTGAAACAGCTTGTTGGCAATATGCATGGGTGAACAATGCTCCTTTTGCAGCAAGACTGTCCATGACGGGGGTCTGGGCAATCGGATCACCATAACAACCTAACAATGGTTTCATGTCGTCAATGGCAATAAACAGTATATTCTTTTTTGCTGAGGCTGGTTCTGCAGATACGGCCGATGCTACAGAAGACAATACTATAAAAGTACTTGATAAAAGTTTCATGTTATTTTTATTATAAAAATGAAGAATCTCTTTTGATACAGGAGATTTACTCCTTATACTTTTGTGCAAATTTAAAGAAGATGCTGCAATATATGGTTTCATTTCTGATATTACAGGTCTTATTTCTGGTTTACTTGAATGATAGTCTTGCTTTTATGGGCGTAATTAGTTTTATTTGTGAGAAATAATGATGAAAACAATGAAAAGGCTTTTATTAACACTTCTGTTTTTAGTAAATATCTTTGCATCGGTGTATGCCGTGTCCTATATAAATCTTTCCGTGGAAGCCGGATTGAGCAACAGAAAGGTATTTTCTGTAACCAAATGTCTGAAAGGTTATTTATGGTTTGCTACAGAGAGTGGAATAGACAAGTATAATGGAGAAGCGTTTACCTTGTATTCTTTGCCGTCGAACAATTCATTCCATGTAGAAAAGCCCAAAGGAATTATAACTTCCGAGGATGGTACAGTTTATACATTCAGCAGTCATTATGTATATTATTTCGATGAAGCGGCAGATTGTTTCAAGATGTTAGACAGTATTCGGGTGTCCAATAAAGAATCCATAAACTGCATATGCATTCATGGTGAGGGCTTGTTTATAGGAACGACCAATGGTTTGTATTTCAGAAGACAATCCGGAAACATTGAAAAGGTGGATTTGAAAGAGGCAAAAAATGTCATTTGTATGTCTGTACAGGACGAAGAAGTGCTATGGATTGGTTCTACAAGTGGATTGGTCAAACTGTCTTGTCCCGATATGGTTGCCACTTCTTATAGAAATAAATTCGGGGAGCGGATACAGTCTGTGTATTTTGACAAAAATACGGACTATCTTTGGCTGGGAACATTCAATAACGGACTGAAGGTATACGATACAAAAAACAATAATGAAATTGAACTTCCACACAGCAAGTTGAACCTTCCTATCAGAGTCATTGAGCAAATTGATAATACGAATGTTTGGGTGGGTATTGACGGAGGTGGTATTGCTGTCTTCAACCGATATAATGTAGAGATGATAAAACGCTATTCGTCACAGGCGGGGGGTGATGATCATATTTACTCTAATAATATCTATGATATCCTGTCGACAGACGACCTTATATGGGTGACAACGTATAATGCAGGAATAATGGTTTTCAATAAAAAAGATATAACCGCAGTCATTTACCGGAAAGCTGTGAATGTAAAAAATACGATTAATGATAATCATGTAAATGCAATCCTGGAAGACTCGAATGGAAATTTGTGGTTCGGTACAAACCAAGGACTCAATTTGTACGATATCAAGAAGAAGGAATGGAAAAATTATATTTCAAAGACCTCTGCGAATAAAGTAATATTGTCTATACATGAAGACCGGAAAAAAAGAATATGGGTAGGAGGATATGCCTCTGAACTTATTTGTATAGATACTCAAAAAAAATCCGTGACTCCCGTAGTCATTACAAAAAGTCCAAATCCTAATAAAAACTTTGTCTATTCAATCGAAGAAGATGAAAATGGGGATATTTGGTTGGGAGGTATCATAAATGACCTTGTTAAATATAACCCCGAGAAGAAAGTTTATAAGAGATTTTCTGTCAGGAATATAAACCATATAAAGAATCTTAGAAAAGATTCACTGGCAATTGCCACAGGAAATGGGTTGGTTATATTGGATAAGAAAAATAACAAAATTAAGACCGTTAATTTGTTCGAATGTAAAGGTTTTAAGGCATCGCATGCATATCCTTTTCTTAATAGTGTGTTAGAATATCCTGCGTTGTCGGGCAATCTTTGGCTTGCAACTGAAGGGGAAGGCATATATATATTGAATATATATACGAATGAATTGAAGAATATTTCGATGAAAGAAGGACTGTCTTCAGATATTGCTTATGGTATAATGCCTGATGAAAATGGATATATATGGGTCAGTACCGAAAATGGTTTAAACCGGATCAATTATAAGACAGGCAATATCAATACGTTTAATACCTGGGACGGACTGCCACATAATGCCTTTAATTTTAGAGCATATTGTAGGCGAAAAAACGGAAATATGATTTGGGGAGGTCCAGAAGGAGCGGTAGAAATAAATCCTTATCAGATAAGTAAAAACAACAAGGAAACAAACAATCTTCGGTTTGAGAGTTTTTCGTTGTTCTATAATAAAATTACAGCTGAAAGTATAAATTCACCTTTGAAACAGGGAATTGACAATACTAAGAATATTAATCTGAAATATAATCAGCATTCTTTTTCTTTTGATTTCATCAACTTGACAGAGAGCAAGAATATTAAGACAATATATACCTGGTATCTTGAAGGTTTTGATGAACAGTGGTCTGTTCCGTCGGGGGAACATAAGGCTACTTATACGAATGTTCCTCCCGGAGATTATATCTTTCGGGTAAAGTCACAGCCGTCGGGGTATGCTGATGACTGTGCCATGAGGGAAATTAATATACATATTTCAAAACCTTTTTGGGAAACGGCCTGGGCCATGGCGGTTTATGTATTGTTTTTATTGTATGTGTTGTATCTGATTGCTAAGGCTTATAAAAACAAACTGGAAGCAAAAGATTCGGATCAGAAAATTCGGTTCTTCATTAACATTGCTCATGATATAAGAACTCCATTGACACTTATCAAAGCTCCGCTGAATGAGATTGAAGGGGAAAAATTGAGTGACAATGGGAAATCTGCACTTGCATTGGCTCAGAAAAATACTGAGAAATTACTTAGTATGGTCAGTCAGCTTCTTGATTTTCAGAAGATAGAGCGGGAGGCTATGAAGTTGTATGTAGAGGAAACAGATCTTAATGAGTATATCGAAAGTTGTTTGTCCAGTTTTCAGTTGCTGGCCAAGGAAAAACATATCTATTTTGATATAAGACAGCCGGAGGAAAAATATACCGGCTGGATTGACCGGAAAAAAGTGTCCTTGATCATAGATAATTTAGTTTCTAACTCCATTAAATACACCAATGAATATGGAAATATCTGCATTGAAACTAAAATTAAGTCTGGTGTGATGACAATCAATGTAAAAGATGATGGCATCGGAATATCTCCTGAAGCACAAAAGAAGTTGTTCAACCGTTTTTACAGAGCCGATAATACAGCAAATTCAAAGGAGACAGGAAGTGGAATCGGCCTTATGCTGACCAAGAAAATGGTTACATTGCATAAAGGTAAAATAACATTGATAAGCAAAGAGAATATTGGTACGACTTTCAGTGTAGAGATTCCTATAAATAGAAATTCATACAATAGTAATGAAATTTTATATAAGGAGGAAAGGACAAAAGCTTTGATGCAATCTACGGCCAAGGATGACAGTACCAATAATCTCAAGGTACTTCTGATAGAAGATAATGATGAACTGAGAGACTATTTGTCCAGGCTTTTGGCTAAGAATTATTGTGTTATTGACGCTTCGAACGGTGAGGAAGGTTTGGAAAAGATAAAAAAGGAAATGCCTGACTTTATTTTATCGGATGTAATGATGCCGGGTATATCGGGTATTGAGTTATGTGAGAAAGTCAAGTCTGATATTGATACTTGTCACATACCTTTAATCTTGCTTACTGCCTTGTCTGAGCGGGAGGATATTATAAAAGGTATCAATGCGGGTGCAGATGATTATTTGACAAAGCCATTTGACTTACATATTCTTGAAAGTAAAATCAATACTATCATCAAGAATAGGAAATTGTTCAGAAAAAAGTTTATAGACAAGAGTGCTTTTTCTTCGGATGAACAGGGCATGAACGAACTGGATAAAAAATTCATGATAAAGGTTATGTCATATATCGAAGAAAAGATGGCGAATGAGGATTTCAGCATTGACAATCTGGCTATTGATATGGCAATGAGCCGCTCTGTCTTTTATAAAAAGATAAAGTCTCTGGTTGGACAGAATCCACAGGATTTTATAAAGGACATTAAGATGAAAAAAGCAGCGAGTCTGTTGAGGGAAAAGAAATACACCATTGGTGAAGTCGCTTATCTTGTCGGATTTCCTAATGCCAAATACTTCAGTACGGCTTTCAAAAAGTATTATGGAGTGTCACCTAGTCTTTTTGATCAGAAAGAAGAGGATGCATTGTGAGAGGTGATAATTTGTCTGACAGGTTTATATTTATATATGGTATATTAGTTAATGGTTAGTTAGGGACATTTGCTGTATGTCCTAAAGAAAGCCCCGGCGGAAAGTCAGGCCGGGGCAAAAAATATGGGAGGTGATTTCCGGACGGAATCCACTTCCCATATTTATGTAAATCTTATACTGATCTGGTTGTTAATCAGTGATGCGTTTGTTCAGGACGATATAAGAAATCAGTCCCAAAACAACCAGGGCCAATGAAGTACCCAAGATGGCATTGTTGTTTACATTGCCGGTTGCAAAGCAAGCGACAAGGATCACTGCACCGATAATTACCAGTATCACTCCCAAGTTTTTCAATAAGCTTTTCATGTGTGTCTTCTTTTTATGGTTTATTTTTCTTGGTTACAAATTAAGTTATAATTCTTGTATTGAGAAAATTATTTCGTGAAAAAAAACGGAAATTCAATGAAATATCTTCTTCTCGCAGAGGTTTTTGTCTTTTATTTTGTATCTTGGTGTAGTTAATTCAAATGTATGCCTATGAAAGTGGAACATGATGAACAGAAAAAGAAATTCTTTGTGAAAGTCGATGGTTATGAGGCCCATGTGGCTTATGACGTGCACGACGGTGCGTGGGATATCCGCCATACAGTGGTTCCTAAACCGATTGGCGGTCAGGGTATTGCCTCCATCCTGGTAAAGCAGGTCTACGATGAGGCCCGTGCCCGGGGAATGAAATGCATGGCTACCTGCTCGTATGCAGTGCTGTGGCTGCAAAGGCATCCCGAGTATGAGGGAATAGTGAGCGATGACCATGCCCCTGACGCTTGTGCGCTGTAGACGGGGCAGACGGATGATACGGAAACGGCGTGTATGAAAGGGAGAGCCTTTATCATACACGCCGTTCATTTGAGGTTTCCGGGCTGAAGATGATTCCCGGAGCGATTTTATATCCGAAGTCTATGCTTTATAAATCTTTTTCTTCTTGATGAAGAACAGCCAGCGCAACAGGGAAGCGATGGGTGTGTGGCTAAACGAATTGATTTCATCGGTCCGTTCGTCTATCTTCTTCATCCGTTCTTCCGCATCTTTTTCCGAGAGCATTCCGTTGTTGACCATCTGTCTTACCGTCCGCCGTTCGTTGCTGAGCATCATGCGGATGGACTTGATGGTCAGTGCATGTCCGTATGCCTTCGGGAAATTCTTGGCCAGTTCGTTCAGTACGGTGGTCATCCGTTGGATATTGTGTTCAATCTCATTCCGCAGTGTCTGTACGATGGTCTGCTGTTCAGAGGCAATCCACTGTGAGGAAGCCAGTTCTTCCAGCAGCTTGAGGCTTTCCTTCTGGAGGATGATGAAACCTCTTCCCAGGTCATAGACCACGGTAATCCGTTCCCGGAAATAGAAACTCATCCAGTTCTGGATGTAAGGCATGCTCCGCATGTGGTTCAGAAAATCGGTCCGCTGGCAGAACTGGAAGATGGAATGACGGATATCCAGTGCATAATTTCCGTCGTGGTCATACAGTTCGTCCAGTGAGTTCATCAGCCGCAGGAACACCGTCTTGGATATGATACCTTCTTCGTAGATTTCCCGGCAGACTGCCTTTTCGCGGTCCAGAATACGGAGACGGATTTCCGGTAGCATGGCTTTTGCCTGAGGCATTTTTCCCGGATCGGTCGGAAGTTCGCTCATGTATGAGGCTACTTTAGCCCAGTTGGCTCCTGCCAGCGTATCTCGTTTCTTGAGGTTTTCCAGATATCTTTCAGAACTCTCGTGCAGCGACTGCTCGATGCGGTATTCCAGCAGGGTACGGGCCGACGGGATATGTGTCAGTCCCAGGCGGTTGAGCAGCCAGCGCATGGTAGTGGCATTGATGCAGAGGGTCAGGGTAACCACTCCGGCCGTATAGAACAAAATCTGACTGCGTATGTCTTCAGGAATGGCAGGCGTATAGGATACCATCAGAGCCAGTGTCATGGCCAGTGCCCCTCTCAGTCCGCCCCAGGTTAGAATCACCGATTCTCTTCGGCTCAGTCCGTAGCCTAGGCGTTTCATCAGCGGGAAGAACAGCATGATCATTGCAAACCGGATGAGGTTGAGGGCAGCATAAATCAGTATCAATATGCCCAGCGCCTTCCAGGAGAAATCAATCTTCTCGGCAATAACCACACCCACCAGAATGAAGATCAGTGTGTTGGCGATGTAGGTAAGCAGTTCCCAGAAATGTTCCATGAAGGTATTCACCTGCGGCTTGAAGCGTGGCTTGCCCACGTAGGTGACGGTCAGTCCGAAGGCCACCAGTGCAATGACTCCCGATACCCCCAGGAAAAACTGAGAAAGAATGAAAGTCAGGTAGGCCGACAGGATAATCACACTGTTTTGTATCATTTCCTCGGAGTTGATGCGGGTGATAAACCAGATAATCAGGCGGGCCAGTAGAAATCCCAGTAGGGTACTGATGCCGACTTCTTGTATAAATGTGATGAAGGGAGAAGCGTGATTGGCTTCTCCTCCGGCCGCAAAGGCTCCGAAGAAGAGCATGAAGCAGACGATGCCCGTACCGTCGTTTAACAGCGATTCGGCATCGACAAGGGTAGAGAAGCGTTTACTGGTTTTCAGCTCATGCAGGAGTGCCACTACGGCTACCGGGTCGGTGGCGCTGATCAAGGCTCCGAACATCAGTGCAAAAGTCCAGGTCCACGACTCCATTCCGGGGATGAAGGTACTGATTCCAACCATGAAGGCCCCGGTGAGCAACATGCAGACCACCAGTCCGGGGACTGCCAGCAGGGTGGCGTTCGCCAAAGTCTTTTTGAAGATATGCAGATTCAGTTCGTAAGCCGCATCAAAAATCAATATAGGCAGGAACAGATACAGAATCAGGTCGGGATTGATGTTTGCCACCGAATCAATACCTTTGCTGAGTGCCGGTATGCCTTGGAAGATTCCGCTTCGGTTCAGGACTCCCAGAAGAATGCCTATGGCAAAAAGTCCCACCGTATAAGGAATCCGGCTATGTTTCAACAGTGATTTCAAAAGGGCACCGATGACAAGGCCCCCGATGGTGAGCAGCAACGGTATCAGAAAAGTGTATCCATCCATAAGTCTCAAATGATTAAATGTATCATGCCGCCTTATGAAGCGGCGTAAACAAGGTTATACTGTTTAACAAAGTTAAATAATATAAATCGTAAATGCAAATTATTTCCCGGAACATCCGGTACGGCTCTGAAGAATCTCGGTGGCCCGCTGTCTTCCAGTCTTTCTGTCTGCCTTTCCGGTTTCGGTGAGTGGCAATGCCGGAATCCGTACCAGGTGACGCGGTTGCCAGTAACGAGGAAGCTGGTGTATGGCCTCCTGCAAGACCTCATCAGGGCAGCCGTTGTCCGTTTCTGTCAGCAGGACGATGGCCTCTCCGAATTTTGCATCCGGTACCGAAGTAATCTGAAACGGCACGGAAAGTCGTGCGGCCAGTTCCTTTTCCACCTCTTCAATCTGCACCTTCACTCCTCCGGTATTGATGGTATTGTCCTTCCGGCCGACAATGCGGAACTGTCCCTCTGGATTGAATACGGCGATGTCATTGGTGACAAGCGGTTTGGGATGCACTTGCGGGGCATGTATGATGAGGGTATCGTCAGGAGACAGACTCAGTTGTATACCCGGGAAGGGAGTATACCACTGGGAGGCCTCTTTGCCGTTCAGCCGGCGCAGGGCAATGTGTGAGAGGGTCTCTGTCATGCCATACGTACTCCAAACGGCATGAGGGAAGTCCTTCAGGGTCTTTTCCACCTGTTCGTCTACGGCACCGCCTCCAATGATCAGGTGGCGGATGGCTGCCAGGCGTTCTGCCTCTTCAGGTACCTGCAGTGAATTGAAGACCTGCATGGGAATCATGGCCGAGAAGACCGGTACCTGGCTGATGTCCTCAAGAGGGTGTCCGCAGGGGGCAAGTGGCAGGAGGTTCAGTCCGGCAACTAGGGCACGGATGACTACCATCTTTCCGGCAATGTATTTCAGGGGCATGCAGAGCTGGGCCGTATCGCCTGCTTGCAGTCCGAGAAACGATACGGTCATCTGGGCACTGTTCATCATGCGCTTCTTTTCTACCCACATTTCCTTGGGAGTACCGGTCGATCCCGAAGTATGTACCCGCAGCGTGTCGCTGCCGTCAAACCACTCGCACAGGAAGTCGGCAAGGCTGACATGAAAACTCTCTTTTCCGTATTTTCCGTAAAAATCCTCCTGCAGGGCGGAACGGCCGTTTCCTGCGGTGGGGGAAGCTGCGGAAGCCGGATAACAAACCCCGTCGATGGTGATGCACTGACGGGGTATTTCGGTAATGAATGTATTCATCTTATTGAAGAAACTTGATTAAGTCGGGTTCCTGTTCTTCCGGATGAAACCAGAGGCAGTCCCCTTGTATGTGTAACGGATAATCCACATTGTCTGTGAAAAGCAGGCCCGTGCCCAGACCCTGTGGAACGGCAGGAGAGAGGGTGGCACACCAGTGCGCGATGGCATTCAGACCTACGTTCGATTCCAGTGCCGAGGTTACCCAGAAGCCGATGTTCCGTTCCCGGGCAAGAGCAATCCACTCTTCCGATCCCCGGATACCTCCGTGCAGAGAGGGTTTCAGAATGATATACTGCGGACGGATGGTGTCCAGCAGCAAGGCTTTCCGGTGAGGGTCATTGACACCGATCAGTTCCTCATCCAGTGCAATGGGCAGTGGAGTCGTGGCACAGAGCGCAGCCATTGTCTCCCACTGTCCGGCGCGGACAGGCTGTTCGATGGAGTGCAGGCGGAACTCGTTCAGCTGTGCCAGTTTCCGGGCAGCCTCTTCTGGAGCAAAAGCCCCGTTCGCATCGACCCGCAGTTCGATTTCCTCTTCCGAAAAATGCTTCCGGATGTGATGCAGGAGTTCCAGTTCCTTCTCAAATTCGATTGCACCGATCTTCAGTTTGATGCACCGGAAGCCCAGTTTCATCTTCTCTTCGATGCGCCGGTACATCTGCTCAAAGTCCCCCATCCAGATCAGCCCGTTGATAGGGATGCCGGCAGTGCCGTTTCCGAACGGTGTGTCCGACAGTTTCAGGCTGCCGGTATGCAGGTGCCGGAAAGCCGTTTCCAGTCCGAAGAGCATGGAAGGATAGGAACGCATGGCTTCGTAGTCGATTTCTCCTGTTTCGGCTACCTGTTGGCAGAAGCGGGCCAGCACTTCCGCATAGTCGGGGCGGGTATCGCAGCTCAGGTCGGGGAGGGGAGCACATTCTCCCACACCGTATTGTCCGTTTCGCAGATCGGTCAACCACAGGTACCATACCTGCCGGGTATGATAGACACCGCGGGAAGTACCTGCAGGCTGTTTGAAGTGCAGGGTGCGGGGGATAATTTCTATTTGATACTTCATATGAGTTGGGTTTATGGAATACGGATATGATAAAAAACCGGAAGACCTTGTCGGTCGACCGGTTCATAGCGTTATAGAGTTAATAAACGGATCAGGGGAATTTCGGATACTTGCTCCAGTCGGGCTTGCGTTTCTCCAGGAACGCCTTGCCGCCTTCCTGTGCTTCTTCTGTCATGTAATAAAGCATGGTGGCATCTCCAGCCAGTTCCTGGATACCTGCCTGTCCGTCGAGTTCCGCATTCAGTCCTGCCTTGATCATGCGAAGTGCCAGCGGACTGTGCTGCATCATGGTTTCTGCCCATTCTACCACTTCGTCTTCCAGTCGGTCGAAAGGTACCACCTTATTGACCAGTCCCATTTCGAGGGCTTCCTGAGCCGAATACTGACGGCAGAGGAACCAGATTTCACGAGCCTTTTTCTGTCCGACGATGCGTGCCAGATAAGAAGAACCGAATCCGGCGTCAAAACTTCCCACACGGGGACCGGTCTGTCCGAAGATGGCATTTTCGGAAGCGATGGTCAGGTCGCAGACTACGTGGAGCACGTGACCGCCACCGATGGCATATCCGTTGACCATGGCAATGACGGGCTTGGGGATGGAGCGTATCTGCTTCTGTACATCCAGTACGTTCAGGCGGGGTACTCCGTCGGTACCTACATAACCGCCGTGTCCTTTGACGTGCATGTCTCCTCCTGAGCAGAAGGCTTTGTCGCCCGCACCGGTCAGCACTACCACGTTGATGTCCTGGCACTCCCGGCAATAATAGAGTGCATCACTGATTTCGGTAGTGGTGGTAGGCGTGAAGGCATTGCGGTATCTGGGCCGGTTGATGGTGATTTTGGCAATGCCGTTATAAAATTCAAAAAGAATATCCTGATATTCCTTGATGGTTTTCCATTCTCTTGGTTGTGACATAGCTTGAGGATTTATGTTGATATGTTGATTATTTTTTCAGACTGTGGTAGTACTCTTTCAGCAATTCGATGTCCAGCTGCTTGTCCGTAAAGACTTCCAGTAGCATCGGGCGCTGGGTGACAGACGGCTCTGTAAAACGCTTCACCGCTTCATCCAGTTCTGCATCGTTGTGTGCCGACAGGTATTCAAAGCCCCGGTCTTCGGCCCAGGCATAGGCGGAGGACTTGTGAGTGGCCGTTACAAAGCGGCGGGCATTTTCGTGCAGTACCAGTCCCGGCAGGGCATGGAAGATCTCACCTCCCTCGTTGTTGAGCAGCAGAATGCGGACATTGGCCCCGTAGTTGGAGTTCCATAACGCATTCATGTCATAGAAGAAGCTCAGGTCGCCGATGATGATGAAGTTCAGTTTGTCGGAAGCCGTAGCATAACCGATGGCCGTTGACAGCGAGCCTTCGATTCCGTTGGTACCGCGATTCGACAGAATTTCTACTTCCGAAGGAACGTCGAACAACTGTGCGTAACGGACCGTTGAACTGTTGGCGAGGTGGAGGGAGCAGGACACCGGAAGCTGACGGATGATTTTTCCGATGGCACTCATCTCCGAATAAGCGAAATCGGCCTGTGGAATGGCCTTCGAGCGGGCCTCCCAGCCCCTCGGATAATCGGGAGTCCGGTTGTCCATCATCGGAGCGATTTTCTCCAGGAATTCAAACGGATCCATTTCGATGAGGGTTGTCAGCGAGCCGTACAGGTCCATGACCTCTCCGTCGGGAGAGATGTGCCAGTGTTCTACCGGCGGGTGCTTGCGCAGGAACCGTTTCAGCCGTTTCGAAATCACGTGTCCGCCATAGGTAATCAGCAGTTCCGGACGCATTTTCTCCTGCTCTTCCTGATTCATGGAACAGAGCAGCGGTTCGATGTTGCGGATAGGCATTCCCGGTACGGTCTGGTTGCTGATGTTCTCAGAGAACCACGCAAAATGTTTGTAAAGCATCTTGGTATACCGCTTGTCGAACAGATAGATCAGGTTCATCTGACCGACCACGACCATGCGCCGCTGGTAGCGGTTCAACCGGTCGATGAGGGGCTGGTAATCCTTGTCGTATACATTGAGTCCCTGGTACCGTGTGATGACTCTTGCGTTCGGAAGTTCGTTGACCGGAAGCAGGAAAAAAGGTTCGCTGATAGGTACATTGATGTGAACGGGACCTTTTCCATGGTGGTTCAATTCCAGTAAGGCCTCATTGATGAGGCGGTTGCAGTACCATTCGTCTTCTTCGGATACCACTTCGGGCAGGGAAACCGATTTCTTGACCAAAGTTCCGAAAACACCCGGTTGGGGAAGGGTCTGTCCGTCCATCTGTCCGATCCATGCAGCCGGACGGTCGGCGGAAATAACGACCAGTGGAACCTGCTGGTAATACGCCTCTGCTACCGCCGGATGGAGGTTGAGCAAGGCAGTTCCCGAAGTACAGCATACGGCAGCCGGATCACCTCCGTGCAGGGCAAGTCCCAGTGCAAAGAAACCGGCACTGCGCTCGTCGGTAACGGGATAGCACGTAAAGTCCGGTATGTTGGCCAGGGTCTGTACCAGAGGTATGTTCCGGCTTCCCGGGCACAATACGATTCGCTTGATGCCGTGAGCACGCAGCAGTGCAACAAGCTGTAGAATATTCTTTTTATCGGTATACATAGGCTATAGAATATTATGCATGGTATTCATTTTATGTCTTGTTTCCTCCCATTCCGTGTCCGGAGTAGACTGGGGCAGAATACCGCCTCCGGCATAAAGAACGGCCTTTCCGCCGGTCAGGTGCATGCACCGCAGGTTGACATACAGGGTCGTATCTCCCTGTGGGTCGATCCATCCGATGATGCCCGAATAATAGCTGCGGTCGTATCCTTCGTTTTCGGCAATGAAGGTACAGGCTTCCTCCTTGGGGAGACCGCAGACGGCAGGGGTAGGATGCAGTTCCTGCAGGATGTTTCCCAGATGGTCGGTACTCTTCAACTGAAAACGGAAGTCGGTCTTTAGGTGGACCAGCTGACCGGCACGCGCCGTGTACGGCCCCTTTTCCGTCAGTTTGGTACCAAACCGCTTGACAGTCCGTCGGATGTACTCACTTACGAAAGCCTGTTCCTCCTGGTTCTTTGTGCTCCATTCGGTAGGCATCGTATCTCCCTCCATGGGCATGGTGCCCGCCAGGGCAACCGTATTCCATTCTTCCTGATGTCCGCTGAGGATGATTTCAGGGGTACTTCCCAGCCAGGTTCCGGTCTGCGGAGTGTGGCAGAGTGATATCATCATGCGCGGATAACTGTTGCAGGCACGTACGAAGGCTTCCAGCGGTGAAAAACCGGCAGGAAGAGATTCTTCGGCCTTCCGTGAAAGTACCAGTTTCTGAAAACGCTGTTCACGCAGCGGGACGATGAAGCGTTCGAAGGCCTCCATATAGGCTTGTTGCAGTCCCTTTTCGGAAAGGTCCTGTGCCGATGCATCCTGTGCCTCTTCAAGATTCTCCCATGAGCAGGCAGATTCAAACTCCAGCAGCGTACTGCCGATGTCACTCCAGTCGCGGATCACCCGGTCGGGGCGGATCAGGACGATGGGATGACGGTCGGGCTTGCTGAATGGGGCAAGCAGGAAACCGCTTTTCCCGTTCAGCTGTTCCAGTGAATCCATTGTTTCTGCCGGTGCGTCCTGTTGAAGGACCAGAATGGGCTCGTCGGTCCAGGGCAACCGGTAGAGGGCAAAGCAGGTATTGCTGCGTGTCATCCGGTCGATGGTGCGGATAATGGGTATGTCAGGTAGATTCATGAGCGTTTGTTTATTATCAGATTGACAATGCGTGCCGTTGACACGAGACTTCCGTCGGGGGTGGTTACGTCGATGTTCCATACGTGCGAGGTTCTTCCGCGGTGTACAAGGCGTCCGACTGCCTCGACGTAGGTTCCGGCGGGAACCATTTTGATGTGATTGGCGCTGACCTGAATGCCGCAGGGGTTCTGATCGGGACCGCAGATGGCGAGTGAACCGTATCCGGCAACCGTCTCGGTCAATGCCAGCGTGGCTCCTCCATTGAGGATGTCAGTCGGTGAGCAGGGACGCGAGGTGCGTTTGTCTACCGGCATGGTTGCTTTTACATAACCGTCTTCTACACAAATCAGTTCAATCCCTAAGTGCCTGGCAAGCGATTCAGGAAGTTCGTATCGGTTGTTTTCACTTGTTTGCATAAGCATTGATTCTTCGAATATATTCCGCAAATTTACACAATTCGTGCGTAAGAACATAGTAACGGCTTTGTTTTTCTTTGATTGTGGCAGCCGTTTGTACTTTTCGGAAGAGCGTTTTTGCCTGGCGGAAAAAGGATGGAGTTGTAAGGCAAACAAAACACCGGTCCCATTTTCTCTTAACGGTAAGGTGAAAATGGGGCCGGTGTTAAAGTAATTTGCCAGACTTATCAACGAGGCAGTCAGGCATCAAAAAGTTTGCTGCGAGACAGCAGACAAGCACCGATGACTCCTGCCTGGTCTTTCAGCTTCGACAATACAATCTCTGAGTCGCGGCTCATCAGACTGAGCGTGTACTTCCGTACGGCTGAGATGACGGGCTGCAGCAGGAAGTCGCCTGCACGTGACATTTCTCCACCAATGATGACCTTGTCCGGATTGAAGATGTTGATTAGCTTTCCGATATTAAGTCCCAGTTGTTCTCCGATATCCTCCACCAGTTCGATGGCCAGCAGGTCTTCTCGGTTGATGGCGTTGAAGACGTCATCCAGAGTAATGTCATCAATTTTCTTTTCAGCCAGGATGATGGATGTTTCTCCTGTCTTCAGGTGATCGATGAACGAATGATATAGGGCGGAGCAGGAAATTTCCGTTTCCAGACAGCCCTTTTTCCCGCAATGACAGATCTTTTGGTTGTCGTAGCCGTGGTTGTGTCCGAATTCTCCGGAGAATCCGGATTTTCCCTTATACATTTTTCCTTCTATCAGCATGCTCATGCCCAGTCCCCATCCTACGTTGATGAACAGCACGTTTTGTGCCCCTTTCACCGCTCCTTTGATGTATTCGCCGTATAGCATGGTGCGGCTGTCGTTTTCAATGGACACATCGATGTTCATCCGTTCCGTCAGGATATCTGCAATGGGTCTCTCTCCAAAGTTGAAGAAACTGTGGCAATAGCCCAGTTCCGGATTTACCCGTCCTCCGATGCTGATATTGATATTCATGATTTTTTCTTTTTGAATAGTAAGATGCTGTATGAATAAATCAATCTGCCTGCATAATTCTTCTACACATTCCATGGTGTTTTCCTTTTGAAAAGGAATCCCCATTTGCAGTTTCAGCAAATCGCCTTTGAAATTAATGATACCAATGTTCAGACTGTCCCATTTTAGGTCTACTCCGAGGAAATATCCTGAATCAGCATTTAATCCATACAGAATAGGGTGCCGTCCACCGCTTGTTTCCAATTTCCCATATTCATCAATGTATCCTTCTTCATGCATTTCGTCAATCACTTTTGTCACAGTCGGAATACTGAGATTCATGCTTTTAGACAAGTCGGTGATAGTGGCATTTTCATTGTAGATGAGATAAGTGATGACATGTTTTTTCATTGTCGCACTCTTTGATCCTTTTTGGATTTCTTTCAATAACCGTTCTTTCATAGCCAACCCGTTTAACATTAATTTTAAAAAATAATCACTGCAGATGAAAATACTTTGCTGTTTATAGTTGTTTTTATCTATAAATACTGATATATTTGCATAGCGCTTTATAAAAATAATTTGAACGCAAATATATTAATAAATTTTGAAATATATGAGGTTAATTATTGAATCCGATTATCAGGCCCTTTCTAATTGGGCGGCTAACTATGTAGCACAAAAGATCAACAAGGCAAATCCGACTGCTGAAAAACCGTTTGTATTGGGTCTTCCTACCGGTTCTTCTCCGCTGGGAATGTATAAGGCTTTGATTGAACTTAACAAAAAAGGTGTGGTGTCTTTCAAGCACGTGGTGACATTCAATATGGACGAATATGTAGGTTTGCCGGAATCTCATCCGGAAAGCTATCATTCATTCATGTTTAATAATTTCTTCAATCATATTGATATCAATAAGGAGAACATTCATATTTTGAATGGAAATGCTGAGGATTTGGAGGCCGAATGTGCAAATTATGAAGCTCAGATTAAGTCATTCGGTGGTATTGATCTGTTCCTTGGAGGAATTGGTCCAGACGGTCATATTGCTTTCAATGAGCCGGGATCTTCACTTACTTCCCGTACTCGTGTAAAGACATTGACTACGGATACAATCATAGCAAATTCTCGTTTCTTTGAGAACGATATCAATAAAGTGCCGAAAACTGCGTTGACTGTGGGAGTAGGTACCGTACTGGACGCTAAGGAAGTATTGATTATGTGTAACGGACATAATAAGGCACGTGCTTTGCAGCATGCGGTTGAAGGTGGCATCACTCAGATGTGGACCATCAGTGCCCTGCAGTTGCATCCGCACGGAATCATCGTTTGTGATGAAGCTGCTACGGACGAACTGAAGGTGGGTACTTACAAGTACTTTAAAGATATCGAACGTAATAATTTGTAATAATCTGAGAATCCGCAAGACGTCCTGATAAAGACGGGATACTTGCGGATTTTCGCTTAAAAAAAGGAGGTTGATTTATGAGAACTAATTTAAGCTCTCAAATATCTCTGAACCGGGTTTCTACCAAATATTATAAGCCAGAGAATACTATTGAGCGCTCTGTGCTGACTCGGTTTGAGAAGATTCCTACCAATATCTGCGAAACCGTAGAAGAAGGTGTAGGAAGTGTTGTGGATGAAATTGTAAGAAAAATTCAGGAGCGTCAGAGAGATGGCAAGTTCTGTACCTTGGCTATGGGAACAGGTGCGTCTCTGAGACCTTTGTTTGCCGAACTGGTTCGCCGTCATAAAGAAGAAGGAATCAGTTACCGTAATGTGGTATTATTCAATTTATATGAATATTATCCGTTGACAGAACCAAAAAACAGCAGTTTCAATCAGTTGAATGAACTGTTTGTTTCTCACATTGATATTGACCCGCAGAATGTGTTTACGATGAACGGAACCATTCCGCAGGATGCTGTGGTAGAACATTGCCATTTATACGAACAGCGTATCAAGACCTATGGCGGAATTGATATTGCAGTAATGGGTATTGGCCGTGAGGGAAATATTGCGATGAACGAGCCGGGATCGACAGCTGCTTCGGTTACTCGTCTGATTTTGATTGACTCTGTATCACGTGCTGAGGCTGCACGCAATTTGGGAGTAGACAAACTGCCTCCTTGCTCTATTACGATGGGGATTAATACCATTATGGAAGCTCGCAAGGTGTATCTGCTAGCATGGGGAGAAGAAAAGGCTGACATCATCAAAAGTGCAGTAGAGGACAAGATTTCGGATACATTGCCGGCATCTTATCTGCAGATGCATCAGAATGCTACGGTCTTTGTGGATCTTCCTACTGCAGCCCATCTTACACGTATCCAGCGTCCTTGGCTGGTAACAAGTTGTGAATGGAACGACAAACTGATTCGCAGTGCCATTGTATGGCTCTGTATGCTGACCAAAAAGCCTATCCTGAAACTGACCAACAAGGATTATAATGAAAACGGTCTGAGTGAACTGCTGGCATTGTATGGCTCGGCTTACAATGTGAATATCAAGATTTTCAACGACTTGCAGCATACAATTACCGGTTGGCCGGGTGGTAAGCCGAATGCCGACGATACTTATCGTCCGGAACGTGCGAAACCGTTCCCTAAACGGGTAGTGGTATTCTCTCCGCATCCGGATGACGATGTCATCTCAATGGGAGGTACGTTGCGTCGTCTGGTTCAGCAGGGACATGAGGTACACGTTGCTTATGAAACTTCCGGTAACATTGCCGTAGGTGATGAAGAGGTAGTTCGCTTCATGCATTTCATCAACGGATTCAACCAGTTGTTCGACGGCAACCAGAATGAGACCATCAAGGACAAGTATGCTGAAATCAAGACTTTCTTCGGACAGAAGAAAGAAGGTGATATGGACAGCCGCGATATCCTGACCATCAAGGGACTGATCCGTAGAGGTGAGGCCCGTACGGCTTGTACTTATAACCAGATTCCGCTCGACCGCTGCCACTTCCTGGATCTGCCGTTCTATGAAACCGGACGTATTGAGAAGAATCCGATCAGTGAGGCCGACGTGGAAATCGTACTTGATTTGTTGCGTAAGGTGAAACCGCATCAGATTTATGTAGCCGGTGACCTGGCAGACCCGCATGGAACACACCGTGTATGTACTGATGCTGTCTTTGCGGCCATCGACGAGGAAAAGAATGCCGGAGCTGAATGGCTGAACGACTGCCGTATCTGGATGTACCGTGGGGCCTGGGCTGAATGGGAAATCGAGAACATCGAAATGGCAGTGCCTTTGAGTCCGGAAGAGTTGCGTGCAAAACGTAATTCAATTCTCAAACACCAGTCGCAGATGGAAAGCGCTCCGTTCCTGGGTAATGACGAACGTCTGTTCTGGCAGCGCAGTGAAGACCGTAACCGCGGTACAGCTGCTTTGTATGACAGCTTGGGACTGGCTTGCTATGAAGCGATGGAAGCGTTTGTGGAATACAAACCGCTCTAAGTCCGGTAACCTGGTTAGTCCAGTATGATAACATTAGATTGATATAGAAAGAGGTCGTCTCAACAGGTATGTCAAGACGACCTCTCTCTTTTTTATGTAAAAGGATTCTTTTATTCGTGATGATAAGGACCGTTATTCAGTATGGTCATGGCCCGGTACAACTGTTCCACGAAAATCAGACGGATCATCTGATGCGAGAAAGTCATTTTGGAAAGTGAAATCTTTTCCTGTGCCGCCGCATATACGGCAGGTGAGAATCCATAAGGACCACCGATAATGAAGACCAACCGTTTGTTGACGGTATGCATCTTTCTCTCAAGCCATGTGGCGAACTCTACCGAGCGGAACTCCTTTCCGTGCTCATCCAGCAGTACCACGACATCTCCGGGTTGCAGCGATTTTAAAATCAGTTCTCCTTCCTTCTCCTTCTGCTGCTCCATGCTGAGGCTCTTGGTATTCTTTAATTCCGGTATCACTTCTATGTCGAAAGACAGGTAGTGTCTGGTACGTTCCAGATAATCGTTGATGGCTGTGATATAATGCTTTTCTACGGTTTTTCCTACTACGAGCAATGTTACTTTCATCTTTTTCTCTGCTTTTGTTTCTGGGTGCAAAGATACACAAAATCTTCCTTCCGGAAAAGTATGCCGGCAGGGAGGCATCACCGATGCCTGCCGCTACGGATGCACGGAACCGGAAAGGCAGGAAACTCAGACGCCGCCGTTGGCCTTGTGTCCGTTTCTCTTTCGTGCGCACTGCGGACAGACTCCTTTCACGGTATAATTGATGGAATCTATCTCATAACCCTCCGGCAATGCTACGATAGGCGTCTTGACCTCTTTCAGACAGGAAGTCTGCCGGCATATTTCACAATAAAAATGAATGTGCCGCTCCTCTATCAGGCAGTGGTCGGCAAGGCTTCTGCATATTTCGTACTTGGTAGAGCCGCTTCCGTCTTCAAAGGCATGGATGACATGATGCTCCAGAAGAACGGTCAGCGAGCGGAATATCGTCGACTTGTCGAGGGTGTCGATCATCGACTCCAGTTCGATGAGTGACACTGGATATTCCAGATTGGCCAGTTGCTGCAGGACCAGTATCCTGGCGGGAGTAGGGCGTACCCCTTTATCGGTCAGTTTCTCTTCACATTGCTTGGCAGACATAGTCACAGGTCTTTTCTTGTTGTACAGTTACAAAGTTCGCAAATAAATTTTGCAAACTGGTTGCAAATAAACAGCATCTTTCCGTTTTTGCAAGATTTTGTTTTCCCGACTTGCCGATTCCACTTGTTTTTGACAACTATTTTCAGGAAAGTCGGGATGCATGCATTCTGTCTCACTTTTTTTATTACCTTTGTCACGTACAAATGACTAAAAAATAATTGTAGAAATGGACGAAAAAGTAGTTAAAGACTTGATTGACCGTCTGATCGATCTGTCGTTTGCCGAAGATATTGGCGATGGAGACCATACCACATTATCCTGTATTCCGACCGATGCCATGGGCAAGTCAAAACTTCTGATCAAGGAAGAAGGTATTCTGGCAGGTATTGAGATTGCCAAGGAAGTTTTTCACCGTTTTGATCCGGAAATGAAAGTGGAAGTGTTCATCAACGACGGCACTCCGGTGAAGCCGGGTGATGTGGCAATGGTAGTGGAAGGAAGAATCCAGTCCTTGCTGCAGACTGAACGTCTGATGCTTAACATCATGCAGCGTATGAGTGGAATTGCTACGATGACCAACCGTTACGTGAAACGTCTGGAAGGCACACGCACACGGGTGCTTGACACACGTAAGACTACTCCGGGCATGCGTATCCTGGAGAAGATGGCCGTAAAGATTGGTGGAGGTGTCAATCATCGTATCGGACTTTTTGATATGATTCTGTTGAAGGACAATCATGTGGATTTTGCCGGCGGTATCGACAAGGCTATTACCCGTGCCCGTGAATATTGCAAGGCAAAAGGGAAGAATCTGAAAATCGAAATTGAAGTGCGCAACTTCGATGAGCTGCAGCAGGTGCTTGATCTGGGAGGTGTTGACCGTATCATGCTTGATAACTTTACGCCCGAGAATACCCGCAAGGCAGTAGAGATGGTCGGCGGAAGAGTGGAACTGGAATCTTCCGGTGGTATTACTTTCGATACGCTGCGTGATTATGCAGAATGTGGGGTGGATTATATTTCAGTCGGTGCACTGACTCACTCGGTGAAAGGACTGGATATGAGTTTTAAGGCGTGTTAATTAGTGAATATGAAGAGACATTTTGTTAAATTTTGGGTGTTGGCTTGCTTTATCTGCTGCGTACAGGCTACAGATGCGCAAGATTGGAAATCGGTGATTTCAGGAGTCGTGAATGCAGTGGTCGATGACAAGGTGCCGGTCTCATCCTCTATTGAAGGAACCTGGAATTATGTGGCTCCCGACTGTCGCTTTACCAGTGATAATTTCCTGGCAAAGGCCGGTGGTGAGGTAGCTGCCAAGAATGTGGAGGAGCAGATGAGCAGTATTTTGTCGAAACTGGGCTTTACAAGCGGATGTTCTTATGTCTTCAATGCCGACAGTACTTATACGACTACCGTCAAGGGTAAGACTACCAAAGGTACTTATTCGTATAATGCGGAAACAAAGGAAATCCAGTTGAAGACAAAGCTGGGACTGAAGTTCAATGCGGTGTTGTCCAGAAATGCGCTTCAACCCAACAAGATGAGCTTACTTTTCAAGGCAGATAAACTGATGTCACTCGTACAGAGTATCGGTGGCGTACTGGGCAGTCAGTCTTCCAATTCAGCCATTGGTACTGCTAATGCGTTGCTGAAAGAATACGACGGCTTGCAACTGGGCTTTGAGCTGGAGCGCCAGTAAATATCCGGAGTAAGCACTCCGTAGCAAGAGGTCTTATGTCGGAATTGATTCCGAAAAGTAATTGGTCCGGGACACCTCATATCATGCGTGAAGTCAGATATGAGGTGTCCCGGATATTTTTATAAATTGTAATCGTTTTCCGTTTCTGCATTTTGTACTGTTTATTGCAGAGTGATGCGAATTTGTTCGGAGAAAAAGAAAATCAATCCGGGAAAGCACCTGTTGATAAAGATAATCTGGAAAAGAGGAATAAAAGGAAAATAAAAAAAAGCCGTAAAAATACGGCTTTTTGTGGAGCCGAAAGCGGGACTCGAACCCGCGACTTACTCATTACGAATGAGTTACTCTACCAACTGAGTTATTTCGGCAAGCATCTGTCCAGAGGGTATCTCTGTTCCTGATTGCGGTGCAAATTTATTGCTTTATTTTTATATGCAAAAGGTTTTTCTGATTTTTTTTGGAAGAATCCTTTTTTCTCCGATTATCGGTTGCCGGACTTTGTCGTATTGTTGCATTTTCTTTTTCTTTGGAACCGTATGATTATGCAGAATAAAAGGAATAAATGGAAGCCAGACGGAAATATTGTCGGCAGGTAAATAAATATAAAAGATTTTATTCGGTTTATGGCGAGAAATTACTAACTTTGCACCCCGGATTAAGATGTAACAGCACATTAGACAATGTACAACTTGGCGGAGTATAGGACAAAAAAAGAAATATATCAGGAAGCGGCAGGTACGAAACCGTTTTTCCAGGCAAATGGAAAAGGCTACTTTACGGCTTTTCCTTTTGTTTCGTTTTTCTTTTTTTATTATTGTATTTTTGTCCCCGCTGTTATTTTTATTTCCCGTTTGATTTTTCAGAGATTAAATATAGAGACACCCGGTATTGCCTTTTGGCAATCCGGGCGTCTTTTCGTATATAGGTAAGGCTTTAAAAAGATTGCAGATTATGGAACCACTGAAGCATGAGTGCGGTGTTGCAATGATTCGTTTGCTCAAACCGTTGGAATATTATCAGGAGAAGTATGGCACCTGGATGTATGGCTTGAATAAGCTGTATCTGCTGATGGAAAAACAGCATAACCGCGGACAGGAAGCTGCCGGTCTGGCTTGTATCAAACTGCAGGCTAATCCGGGAGAAGAATATATGTTCCGTGAGCGTGCGCTGGGGGCGGGAGCCATCACCGAGATTTTCGGTAATGTACACGCTAATTTCAAGGAGCTGACTGCGGCACAGTTGAGTGATGCGGAATTTGCCAAGCGTTGCTTGCCTTTTGCCGGAGAACTCTATATGGGGCACCTCCGTTATTCCACTACGGGAAAGAGCGGAATCTCTTATGTACATCCTTTTCTCCGCCGCAACAACTGGCGGGCCAAGAACCTGGCGTTGTGCGGTAACTTCAATCTGACTAATGTCGATGAGATTTTTGCCGACATTACGGCTTGCGGACAGCATCCGCGCAAGTATGCCGATACTTATATCATGCTGGAACAGGTGGGACACCGTCTGGACCGTGAGGTGGAACGGCTGTATAAGGAATGCAAGGCAGAAGGCCTTGAGGGCATGGACATCACTCATGCCATCGAGGACCGGATTGACCTGACCAATGTGCTCCGTACTTCCAGCCCCAGCTGGGACGGCGGATATGTCATTTGCGGACTGACGGGAAGCGGAGAGTGCTTTGCTGTCCGTGACCCGTGGGGAATACGTCCGGGCTTCTGGTACATGGATGAGGAAATCATGGTACTGGCATCCGAACGCCCTGTGATTCAGACTGCACTGAACGTACCGGCCGACAGCGTACATGAACTGCTCCCGGGACAGGCCATTTTGCTTAACAAGAAAGGGGAGATGCGTCTGGCGCAGATCAATGAACCCAAGCAGAAGAAGGCTTGCTCGTTCGAACGTATCTATTTCAGCCGCGGTAGTGACATGGACATTTACCGTGAACGCAAGCTGCTGGGAGAGAAATTGGTAGATCCGATCCTGAAGGCAATTGATTACGATGTGGTACATACCGTATTCTCTTTCATCCCGAATACGGCCGAAGTGGCTTTCTATGGAATGCTGGAAGGATTTGACAATTACCTGAACCAGCTGAAGATCAAGCGCATCGAAGCCTTGGGACACAAGCCCAGCCACAGTGAACTGGAACAGATTTTGTCGCAGCGCATCCGCAGCGAGAAGGTGGCCATCAAGGATATCAAACTGCGCACCTTCATCGCCGAAGGCAATACCCGCAAGGACCTGGCCACTCACGTGTATGACATTACGTACGGCAGCCTGATTCCTTATCAGGACAATCTGGTCATCATTGATGACAGTATCGTACGCGGAACGACACTGAAGCAGAGTATCATCTCCATCCTCGACCGTCTGCATCCGAAGAAAATCGTTATCGTTTCTTCGTCTCCGCAGGTGCGTTATCCGGATTATTACGGTATCGATATGGCCAGCATGGAACAGTTTATCGCCTTCAAGGCAGCCGTTGCCTTGCTAGAGGAACGTGACATGCGTCAGGTACTGGAAGAAGCCTACCGCAAGTCGAAGGCACAGCTGGGATTGCCGAAGGAAGAGATGGTCAACTACGTGAAGGAGATATACGCTCCCTTTACCGATGAGGAGATTTCGCGGAAGATGGTGGAACTGCTGACTCCTGCCGGTACTCAGGCCAAGGTGGAAATCGTGTACCAGACGCTCGACGGTCTGCACGAAGCCTGTCCGGACCATACCGGTGACTGGTACTTCAGCGGTGACTATCCGACTCCGGGCGGAGTGAAACTGGTGAACCAGGCCTTCATTAATTACATGGAGGAAATCTATCAGTTTTAAGCAGATGAGTGACGGGACAGCAACTTCAGGGAAGACTCATACGCCAGTCGCTGGATGGGGAAGAACGAAGCGGCATCCGCACGCAGATACGGTGAATAGACAGAAAAACAATTAAAAAAGAATATATAGTATATAATAGAAGGTAATGAGAAATGTAACATTAATCCTCGACGACGGGAGCCGCTTTCATGGCAAGTCGTTCGGTTATGAGAAGCCGGTAGCTGGTGAAGTTGTGTTCAATACTGCGATGACCGGTTATCCTGAGAGCTTGACCGACCCTTCTTATGCGGGTCAGTTGATGACGTTGACTTATCCGCTGGTGGGTAACTATGGAGTACCTCCGTTTACGTTCGAAGCCAACGGTCTGCCTACCTTTATGGAAAGCGAGAAGATTCATGCCGAAGCGATTATCGTGAGCGATTACAGTGAGAAATATTCTCATTGGAATGCGGTAGAGAGTCTGGGCGACTGGCTGAAGCGTGAGCAGGTGCCGGGCATTACGGGCATTGACACCCGTGAGCTGACCAAGGTGCTGCGCGAACACGGAGTGATGATGGGTAAGATTGTGTTCGATGATGAGCCGGAGAATGTTCCGGAAGCAGCTTATGCCGGAGTAAATTACGTGGATAAGGTTTCCTGCAAGGAGGTCGTCCGTTATAATGAGGGAGAAGGCAAGAAGAAAGTGGTGCTGGTAGACTGCGGCGTGAAGTCGAATATCATCCGCTGCCTGCTGAAACGCGATGTAGAAATCATCCGGGTTCCCTGGAACTACGACTTCAACGGCCTGGAATTCGACGGATTGTTCATTTCTAACGGTCCTGGCGACCCGGATACCTGCGATGCGGCAGTACAGAATATCCGCAAGGCCATGCAGAACGAAAAATTGCCTATCTTCGGTATCTGTATGGGTAACCAGCTGCTGTCAAAGGCAGGTGGAGCCAAGATTTACAAACTGAAATACGGTCACCGCAGTCACAACCAGCCGGTACGCATGGTGGGCACTGAGCGTTGCTTCATCACCAGCCAGAACCACGGTTATGCGGTAGACAACAATACCCTGGGAGCTGACTGGGAACCGCTTTTCATCAATATGAACGACGGTTCGAACGAAGGTATCCGTCACAAGAAGAACCCTTGGTTCTCGGCACAGTTCCACCCGGAAGCTGCCAGCGGTCCTACCGACACTGAATTCCTGTTCGATGAGTTTGTAAAGTTGCTGTAATTAAGATATGGAAGATTATATTAATAGATTAAAATTAAATGGTTTCGAAGGATTCTATTCAGTTTATAATCTAAAAAATAATATAAATGTTATTCCTAAAGATCCTGGTATTTATAAAATATTGCGCTTAACAAACGATGCTCCTATATTCCTTAAAAAAGGGGTTGGTGGTTTTTTTAAAGGAAGGGATCCTAATTGTCCAATTGAAAAATTAGAAACTAATTGGATAGAGAATGAGCCTTTAATGTATATAGGGAAAGCTGGTAGTATAAAAAGAAATCTTCGTAGACGGCTCAATGAATATATGTTATTTGGGCAAGGTGAGGATATTGGACATTGGGGTGGCCGCTTAATATGGCAACTTTCTGATTATGATGAACTAATTGTTTGTTGGAAAATATTAAAGGATATAGACCCAAGAGCTTATGAAAAGAAATTCTTGATTAATTTTAAAAAGGTTAATGGTAAATATCCATTTGCAAATTTAAAAGGATAATTATTTTATAAAAGACTAATATGAAAGAAAATATAAAGAAAGTATTATTGTTAGGTTCGGGAGCTCTGAAAATCGGTGAAGCCGGTGAGTTCGACTATTCTGGTTCTCAGGCATTGAAGGCACTGAAGGAAGAGGGAATCGAAACCGTACTGATCAACCCGAACATCGCTACCGTACAGACCTCGGAGGGTGTGGCAGACAAGATTTATTTCTTGCCCGTTACTCCGTATTTCGTAGAGAAGGTCATTGCCAAGGAACGTCCGGACGGAGTATTGCTCTCTTTCGGAGGACAGACGGCACTGAACTGTGGTGTGGCACTTTATAAGGCCGGTGTATTCGAAAAATACAATGCGCAGGTTCTGGGTACTCCGGTACAGGCTATCATGGATACCGAAGACCGTGAACTTTTCGTACAGAAGCTGGATGAAATCAACGTAAAGACCATCAAGAGTGAGGCCGTTGAAAACATCGAAGATGCTCGCCGTGCTGCCCGTGAACTGGGATATCCGGTCATCATCCGTGCGGCTTATGCGCTGGGCGGACTGGGTTCTGGTTTCTGTGACAATGAAGAAGAACTGAACGTACTGGCTGAAAAGGCATTCTCTTTCTCTCCGCAGGTATTGGTAGAAAAGAGTTTGAAGGGATGGAAGGAAGTGGAATACGAAGTGGTGCGCGACCGTTTCGACAACTGTATCACGGTTTGTAACATGGAAAACTTCGATCCGCTGGGTATCCATACCGGTGAGTCTATCGTGATTGCTCCTTCTCAGACACTGACCAACAGCGAATACCATAAGTTGCGCGAACTGGCCATCCGCATCATCCGTCACATCGGTATCGTGGGTGAATGTAACGTACAGTATGCGTTCGACCCGGAATCGGAAGACTACCGCGTAATCGAGGTAAATGCCCGTCTGAGCCGTTCGTCTGCACTGGCATCCAAGGCTACAGGATATCCGTTGGCCTTCGTGGCTGCGAAACTGGGCTTGGGTTACGGACTGTTCGACCTGAAGAACTCTGTTACAAAGACTACTTCGGCGTTCTTCGAACCGGCTCTGGACTACTGTGTATGTAAGATCCCTCGCTGGGACTTGGGTAAGTTCCACGGTGTAGACCGCGAACTGGGTTCTTCAATGAAGTCGGTAGGTGAGGTAATGGCTATCGGACGTACGTTTGAAGAGGCTATTCAGAAAGGTCTCCGTATGATTGGTCAGGGAATGCACGGATTCGTGGAAAACAAGGAACTGACCATCGAGGATATCGATAAGGCGTTGCGTGAGCCGACCGACAAGCGTATCTTTGTGATTTCAAAGGCCATGCGTGCCGGATATACTGTCGATCAGATTCATGAGCTGACCAAGATTGACAAGTGGTTCCTCGACAAGCTGATGAACATCATGCAGACATCTAAGGAACTCCACGAATGGGGTAACAACCATATTCAGTTGTCTGAACTCTCTAAGGATTTGGTATACAAGGCTAAGCGTCAGGGATTCTCTGACTTTCAGATTGCTCGTGCCATCGGATGGCAGGGCGACATGGAAGACGGTATCCTGGCTGTCCGTCAGTATCGTAAGGCTGCAGGCATCCTGCCGGTAGTGAAGCAGATTGATACGCTGGCTGCCGAATATCCTGCACAGACCAACTATCTGTATCTGACTTACAGCGGGGTGGCTAATGACGTACATTACCTGGGTGACCACAAGTCGATTGTGGTACTCGGTTCGGGAGCGTACCGTATCGGTTCTTCAGTGGAATTCGACTGGTGCGGGGTACAGGCACTGAACACCATCCGTAAGGAAGGATACCGCAGCGTAATGATCAACTATAATCCGGAGACTGTGTCTACCGACTATGATATGTGCGACCGTCTGTATTTCGACGAACTGACTTTCGAACGTGTAATGGATATTCTCGAACTGGAGAACCCGCACGGTGTAATTGTATCTACCGGTGGACAGATTCCGAACAACCTGGCACTTCGTCTGGATGCACAGCATGTCAATATTTTGGGTACTTCTGCCAAGAGCATTGACAATGCCGAAGACCGTGACAAGTTCTCTGCCATGCTCGACCGCATCGGTGTGGACCAGCCTGAGTGGAGCGCACTGACTTCAATGGAAGATATCAATGCCTTTATCGACAAGGTAGGCTTCCCGGTACTGGTTCGTCCGTCTTACGTGCTTTCGGGAGCTGCCATGAACGTATGCTCTAACCAGGAAGAACTGGAACGCTTCCTGCAGCTGGCTGCCAACGTATCGAAGAAGCATCCGGTGGTAGTAAGCCAGTTCATCGAACATGCCAAGGAAGTCGAGATGGATGCCGTGGCACAGAATGGTGAAATCGTTGCCTATGCCATTTCAGAACACATCGAGTTTGCCGGAGTACACTCGGGTGACGCTACCATCCAGTTCCCACCGCAGAAACTGTATGTAGAAACCGTACGCCGTATCAAGCGTATCTCTCGTCAGATTGCCAAGGAACTGAACATTTCAGGTCCGTTCAACATCCAGTTCCTTGCCCGTGAAAACGATATCAAGGTAATCGAATGTAACCTGCGTGCGTCTCGTTCGTTCCCGTTTGTCAGCAAGGTATTGAAGATCAACTTCATCGAACTGGCTACCCGTGTAATGCTCGGTCTGCCGGTTGAAAAACCGAACAAGAACCTGTTCGAACTCGACTATGTAGGTATCAAGGCCAGCCAGTTCTCGTTCAACCGTCTGCAGAAGGCTGACCCGGTACTGGGTGTCGACATGGCTTCTACCGGTGAAGTGGGATGTATCGGTGAAGACACTTCTTGTGCCGTACTGAAGTCTATGCTGTCGGTAGGTTACCGTATTCCAGAAAAGAACATCCTGATGTCTACCGGAACTCCGAAGCAGAAAGTGGAAATGCTGAAGGCTGCACAGATGCTGAAGGCAAAAGGCTACAATATCTATGCTACCGGAGGTTCATCGAAGTTCCTCACTGAAAACGGCATCGAGAATACCCGTGTATACTGGCCAAGTGAAGAAGGACATCCGCAGGCATTGGAAATGCTTCACAAGAAGGAAATCGACATGGTGGTCAACATTCCGCGTGACCTGTCGGAAGGTGAACTGGACAACGGATATAAGATTCGTCGTGCGGCAGTCGATCTGAACATTCCGCTGGTAACCAACGCTCGTCTGGCAAGCGCCTTTATCCAGGCATTCTGCACCATGACGATTGACGATATCGCTATCAAGAGCTGGGACGAGTATAAATAATCGCAGCTCCCTGCACTGAGATTTACATACAAGCCTCTTTCCGGTGGTCTTTCTGATACCGGAAAGAGGCTTTTGTTTTGTCTGCGGAAAACCTCTTTTCTGAGGCTGAAAGTTTTATTTGTGTTAAAATGTTATTGTTTTATCCGGTTGTTAGCGAACTTTTGGATTGTATCCATTGTTTTCTGAGTAAAAAGTAGTAATTATGTGATAAAATGACAAAAGGAAAAATTTTTAATACAGAAGTTATGAAAGAGACAAATAATTTTCGTGTAGAAAGCGACCTGATCGGTTCACGCGAACTTTCCAATGACGTACTTTATGGAGTGCAGACTTTAAGAGGTATAGAGAATTTTGAAATCAGCAAATTCCGGTTGAGCGAGTACCCGCTCTTCATTCATGCACTGGCCATTACCAAAATGGCAGCAGCCCGTGCCAACCATGAACTGGGACTGATATCCGATACATTGTTTGATGCCATTACACAGACTTGTAATGAAATTCTGGAAGGACGTTTCCACGACCAGTTCCCGGTAGACATGATACAGGGAGGTGCCGGTACCACTACCAACATGAATGCCAATGAGGTCATTGCCAACCGTGCCCTTGAAATCATGGGACATCAGCGTGGAGAATACACCTACTGCTCTCCGAACGACCATGTCAACTGCTCTCAGTCGACCAATGATGCCTATCCTACTGCCATTCATTTGGGTATGTATGCCACTCATCTGCGTCTGGTTCCCGCCTTGCAGGAACTGATAGAAGCTTTTCGCCGCAAGTCCCGCGAGTTTGCCCACATCGTGAAAATGGGACGTACCCAGTTGGAAGATGCAGTACCGATGACCTTGGGACAGACATTCGGAGGTTTTGCCAGCATCCTGAATGACGAAATCAAGCACCTGGATGAGGCTGCCGCCGACTTCCTGACCGTCAACATGGGCGCCACTGCCATCGGCACCGGTATCTGTGCGGTTCCGGGATACGCCGAGAAATGTGTTGCTGCATTGGGTGACATTACCGGATGGAACATCCGTCTGGCCGACGACCTGGTAGGAGCTACCTCCGATACATCGTGTCTGGTGGGCTATGCATCCGCCTTGAAGCGACTGGCTGTAAAGATGAACAAGATATGCAACGACCTTCGTCTGCTGGCCAGCGGTCCCCGTTGCGGACTGGGTGAAATCAATCTGCCGGCCATGCAGCCCGGTTCTTCCATCATGCCCGGAAAGGTCAATCCGGTCATTCCGGAAGTCATGAACCAGATTTGCTACAAGGTCATCGGAAACGAACTCTGTGTCACTATGGCAGGAGAAGCGGCTCAGATGGAACTGAATGCCATGGAACCGGTAATGGCACAGTGCTGCTTCGAATCGGCCGATCTGATGATGAACGGTTTCCGTACCTTGCGTACCCTGTGTGTCGAAGGCATTACCGCCAATGAGGCCCACTGCCTGGAAGAGGTACATCACAGCATCGGAGTGGTTACCGCGCTGAATCCGGTCATCGGATACAAGAACTCCACCAAGATTGCCAAGGAAGCGATGGAGACAGGAAAAAGCGTTTATCAGCTGGTGCTTGACCACGGAGTACTGACGAAAGAGGAACTTGACCGGATTTTGAGTCCGGAGAACATGATTCATCCTGTAAAACTCAATATCTCACACAAAGAGCTTTAACCGGATGCTCTGGTAATGAAAACGCCTGTATGCCCAATCCCGGAAGGGAGGCGGCATACAGGCGTTTTTTATTAGAATAATAGCTGTGTAAGCAGCAGTCCGACTACGATGGCCACTGCCGTAGAAATCAGTCCCGGAAGCATGAAAGAATGATTCAGGATGTATTTCCCGATACGTGTACTTCCCGTACTGTCGAAATTGATGGCGGCCACTACCGTAGGATAGTTCGGTATGAAGAAATAACCGTTGACGGCCGGAAACAGTGCGATGAGGAGCAGCGGAGAGATGCCCAGTGCAATACCCAGCGGGACGACGGCACGGACCGTAGCTGCCTGGCTGTAGAGCAGGATGGACATGACGAACAATGCCAGACCGAAGAGCCATGGCATCGACTGGATAATCTCGCTGATTCCCGATGTCAGCCGTTCCATGTTGCCCGACAAGAAAGTGTCTCCCATCCAGGCAATTCCGAATATGGCAATTACGGCCTGCATGCCTGCCGGAAAGATGTTTCCCTGTACGGCCTTGATTCCGTCAATCCGGCATACCAGCAGGATAATGGCCGCCGTACTGAGCATGATGATTTCAATCAGTGCCGGCATATTCAGTGTCACATATTCTCCCTGGTGCAGGAACGAAGGGCGGAGGGTCTCGATGGAGCCGAAGAGCACAATCAGCAGGGTGGCCAGCAGGAAAATACCCACCGACAGCCGCGCCTTTCCCATGTCCTGGATGTGGCATGTCTGTACCGATGTATTCTCGATAATACCTTCCCGTACCCTGCGCTGGTACTCCGGGTCGTCTGCCAGTTCCTTGCCCGTACGCAGTGAGCAGAAAGCTCCGACCATCACTCCGATGAAAGTAGCCGGAACCGACACTTTCAGGATATCGAACAGTGTGAGATTAAAGCCCGACAACAGTCCCAGAAAAGCCACTGTAGCTGCCGAAATCGGACTGGCCGTTATCGCCTGCTGCGATGCAATGACCGCAATTCCCAGAGGACGCTCCGGCCGGATCTTGGTTTCCCTTGCCACCTCGGCAATCACAGGCAGTACGGAATAGGCAATGTGTCCCGTCCCGGCAATGAACGTAAACAGGTAAGTCACAATCGGACTCAGTATCGTCACGTGTTCCGGATGCTTGCGCAGTATGCGCTCAGCCAGTTTCACCATATACTCCAGTCCCCCGGCCGCCTGCATGCACGAAGCCGCAGTTACCACAGCCGCAATCATCAGCATCACGTCAATGGGTGGGGTAGTCGGTTGTATGCCAAAGACAAAAGCCAGTATGGCCACTCCCAGTCCTCCGGTAATACCCAGTCCGATACCACCCAGTCGGGCTCCCAATACGATAGCCCCCAAAACAATTAACAGTTGAAGAATTAGCACAGGATAATTAGTTGTTTAATTTTTGTTCGTATTCATTCATCCGGCAAATCTGCCTTCCGGGCGACAAAGTTACTCATTTTTCAGCAGTTACCGAAATGTTTACTGCCCGTATTCTCCTTTCTGCTGTATTTTTGTTGCATATTCAGTCAGCTGCCACATAAATGCGTGCGGGTCCCTTTCCTTCGAAAGTGATTCCGCTTCCGTTTGTTTTCCGGAATTCCTGAAGCTCCAGTGTAGCCTTTGTACGGCTTAGCCCTGTCAGCCTTACATAATCGGCCACCCGCATAAAACCGTGTTTTCTCAGATATTCCAGTGCCCGCAGCCTGCGCTCTTCTTTCGAAAAAGGAGAAACCTTCAGCCGGTTGACTCTTCCTCGTCTCAGTTTGCACATTCCTTTGGTAAGGCTTACCAACCGTTTGTCGGCCCGGAAACAGATACGTCTTATTCCGATACTTCTGGCATTCCGTCTGCTCTGATTCGTGTCAAATTCATCCATTTCCTTACCTTCCACCACTCCCAGTGAAGCCCGGAATACACCGAACTCTTCCAGCGAGACGGAATATCCCTTTGCCATGTAATAAGCCATTTGTTCTGACAGTTCTGTCAGCACATGGATGACAGTACCTTCTTTCAGTGCCCCTCCGTGAGCAGCCATCCGTTTTGCCAGCTCTTTTGTAGTAATAACCCCCAGACTTTTCATGCGGTAATAGCACCGTATTCTGTCCGTACCGTTCAATTCTCCGAGTTCCTGTTTGATGTATTCAGCCATAATAAAAAGAGTTAAGTTAATAATGAATAATCAGTCTGTTGTTTTTGTAGGAGACATTGCTGCTGCCGCAGTGATAATTACCGATTTTATTTCTTGTTGTATTACATTCTTGTCTCCTTATATAGTCAAATATAATCCCGTAAAGAGGCGAATGCAAATTAAAAATGTTAATTTTTCAGTCAGCGGTGCAGATTTATTAATCCGTAATACAGTTTATATGGTCCGCGTCTTGGACGGAAAAACAAAAAATTGCTGCTGGATAAACTCAACAAATAAAAAGAAAAAATATATCGAAATAAAAGATTAAATAGAAAAACGGTAAAAAAGAAAGCGACCTTTTTTCAAGACCGCTTTAAATGTTTTCACAACGGAATCATCCTTATTGTGATTTGCTTCATTTTAGTAATCACAAATATACAAATTTATTTTCAGAAAGGAGTAGGAAAAAGCTATTTTTTTACTTACTTTTGAAAATATTGATAAGAACAGATAGGCTATGAAAAAAATATTGGGTTTGGATTTAGGAACCAACAGCATCGGTTGGGCAGTAATCAATTCTTTTATAGACAGTGAAGGCAAGGAATCGTTGCAGGGAATAGCTTCGGCAGGTAGTCGTATTATTCCGATGGATGCGGCGGTGTTGAGTGATTTCAATAAAGGTAATTCGAAGTCGCAGACAGCAGAGCGTACCCGTTTCCGGGGTATTCGCCGCTTATTGGAGCGTCGGTTATTGCGTCGGTCCCGTTTGCTGCGCGTACTGAGAATTATGGGTTTTTTGCCTGAACATTATGCAGCCCGGTTAGACCGATATGGCAAGTTCCTGTCTGGTGCAGAACCTAAGCTGGCTTGGAAAAAAGATGCTGCAGGGAAATATGAATTTTTATTTCAGGTAGCCTTCAATGAGATGCTGGCTGAATTCCAGCAATCTTGTCCGGATTTGTTGAAAGATGGAAAAAAGATTCCTTACGACTGGACTTTATATTATCTGCGTAAGAAAGCACTCTCGGCTCCGGTCGGAAAAGAAGAACTGGCTTGGATCTTGTTGAATTTCAATCAGAAGCGTGGATATTATCAGTTACGGAGTGAAGAAGAGGTAGAAGATACAAAGAAGCAAGTGGAATACCATGCTTTGCGCGTGGTTTCGGTGGAAGCTACGGGTGAATCAAAAGGCAAGGATAAATGGTATAATGTCTGTCTGGAGAACGGATGGATATGTCGTAAGGCAAGCAGTATGCCTTTAGACTGGGCAGGGAAAGTGAAAGAGTTTGTCGTCACTACTGAACTGGATGATCAGGGAAATCCTAAACTGAATAAGAATGGAGAGGTGAAGCGTACCTTTCGTACTCCTCAGGAAAATGACTGGGGATTGCTGAAGGCCCGTACTCAGAACCTGATAGACAGTAGTGGAAAAACAGTGGGAGCTTATATTTATGATTCACTGTTGACCAATCCTGGTCTGAAGGTAAGAGGAAAACTGGTCAGTACCATTGAACGGAAATATTATAAGGATGAGTTGTATCAGATCCTTAATAAGCAGGCAGAGTTTCATCCGGAATTGAAGGACTCTGCTCTGTTGACAGATTGTCTGTTGGAACTTTATCCCCAAAATGAGCCCCACAGGAATGTACGTTCTTCTTCTGACTTTGTGCATTTTCTGATTGAAGATATCTTATTTTATCAGCGACCACTCAAGAGTCAGAAATCGCAGATAGAAGACTGTCCTTATGAATCAAGAGTCTATCGGAAAGCTGATGGAACTTTGTGCCGTATTCCTCTGAAATGCGTATCAAAATCCCATCCTTTATTTCAGGAGTTTCGTTTATGGCAGTTCATCGCAAATCTTCGTATTTACGAACGTGAGAAAATCGTAAACGGTTCTTTGAAAACAGACGTAGATGTGACTTCCGAATTTTTAAAGGATGAAGCAGACTATGTGGCACTGTATGACAGCCTGAGTAAAAAAGCGGAAATTACGCAGAAGACCTTCCTGGCAGATCCGGTACTGAATTTGGATAGGAAAAGACGGGATGCTTACCGGTGGAATTACGTGGAGGATAAAACTTATCCATGTAATACGACTCACGCTGATATGGCAGCCCGCTTAAGAAAAGCAGGAATCAGTGAAGATGTGCTGACGGCCGATATGGAGTTGAGTTTGTGGCATATTTTATACTCTATATCAGATAAAGAAGAACTGACCAAAGCGCTGACCAAGTTTGCCTCCCAACGACACTTGGGAGACGCCTTTGTTGCTGAGTTTGAGAAAATGCCTCCGTATTCGAGTGATTACGCCTCATATTCGTTGAAGGCAATCCGGAAATTGCTTCCACTTATGCGTATGGGGCATTATTGGCAGGAAGAGGCAATAGATCCTCTTACCCGGAACCGTATAGAGAAACTGCTGACGGGAGAATGGGATGAGAAAATCCATCTTCGGGTACGTGAGAAATCCATGCACCTGACGGAACTGTCTTCATTCCGGGGGGTACCGCTCTGGCTGGCCTGTTACATCGTTTACGACCGTCATGCAGAAGCCCAGGAAATAACAAAATGGGAAAATCCGGGAGCTATAGATGATTTTTTGGCTAAATTCAGACAGCATTCCTTACGCAATCCGATTGTCGAACAGGTAATTATGGAAACATTGCGTGTGGTGCGTGATGTCTGGAAGCAGGAAGGAAGAATTGATGAGATTCATGTAGAGATGGGGCGTGAAATGAAAAATCCTGCGGATAAGCGAAAAAAGATGACGGCACAGGCTCTGGAAAATGAGTATACCAATCTCCGTATTAAAGCACTGCTTACCGAGTTTCTGAATCCTGAGTTCGGAATAGAAAATGTACGTCCGTATTCACCGGCACAGCAGGAAATTCTCAGAATATATGAAGAAGGGGTTCTGGCTGAGATTTCAGACAAGGATCTTCCTTCTGATATAGCTGATATCTTGAAGAAATTCAAGGAAGAGCGGATTGAGAAACGTCCTTCCCGTTCGGAGGTGCAACGTTATAAGATGTGGCTGGAGCAAAAGTATCGTTCGCCTTATACAGGCAAACCGATACCTTTGGGAAAACTGTTTACTCCTGCTTATGAAATAGAGCACGTAATACCGCAATCCCGTTATTTTGACGATTCGTACACCAATAAAGTGATTTGTGAGGCTGCGGTCAATAAACTGAAAGGAAATCTGCTGGGCTATGAGTTCATCAAGCGCCATCATGGTGAAATGGTGGAACTCGGAGGAGGTGAATCGGTTTCAATTTTCTCGGTGGCGGCTTACGAACAGTTTGTGAAAGAACATTATGCCAATAATCGGATTAAGAAAGAAAAATTATTGATGGAAGATATCCCTGACGGTTTCATTGAGCGTCAGTTGAATGACAGCCGTTACATAAGTCGTGTAATCAAATCCTTGCTTTCCAATATCGTAAGGGAAGAAGGTGAACAGGAAAGCACATCCAGAAATGTCATAGTCTGTACGGGTGGGGTTACTGACAGGTTGAAAAAAGATTGGGGAATGGGGGATGTGTGGAATCAGATCATTCTTCCTCGTTTCCGGCGTATGAATAAACTGACGGACTCGAAGGATTATACTGCAAATTCTCTTAATGGAAATTTGATACCGGCCGTTCCTTTAGAACTCCAGAAAGGGTTTAGCAAAAAACGCATCGACCATCGCCATCATGCAATGGATGCGATTGTGATTGCTTGTGCAAACCGTAATATTGTCAATTACCTGAATAATGCATCGGCTCTGTCAGAGGCTCGTACAGCGCGGACTGACTTGCAGCGCTTGTTGTGCGACAAGAAGAAGACGGATGCAAACGGCAACTACCAGTGGCTGATCCGTAAGCCATGGGATACTTTTACGCAGGATGCTTATCAGGTCTTGCAAGATATTGTTGTCAGTTTCAAGCAGAATTTGCGTGTGATAAACCGTACGACCAATTATTACCAGCGTTATGATGAGAGTGGAAAGAAAGTATTTGTTCCGCAGACCGGAGGAGACAGTTGGGCTATCCGGAAACCGCTTCATAAGGATACTGTTTACGGTGAGGTAAATTTGCGAAGAGAAAAAACGGTTGCTGTAAAAGATGTGTTGAAAATGCCGGAAAGGATTGTAGATAAGTCTTTTAAGTATAAGTTGAAAGAATTGCTTGCGCAGCACTATGGTGTAAAGGAAATTTCGGCATATTTTGAGAAAAATAAGTCGGACTGGCCTGATATCGACCTGAAGAAAATAAAAGTGTATTATTTTACCGGTGAGACGAAAGACCGTTTCTTTGCTACCCGAAAGTCTTTAGAGGATTCTTTTGACCAAAAGAAAATTGAGAATGGGGTTACGGACACGGGAATTCAGAAGATTCTGGTCAATCATTTGCTGCAGAATGGCAATAATGCGGAGTTGGCTTTTTCTCCTGATGGAATAGAAGCCATGAATCTGCATATTGCCTCGTTGAACGGAGGTAAGCCGCATCAGCCGATTTATAAGGTCCGTGTATATGAAAAGGGAGATAAATTTGCTGTAGGGAATAAAGGCAATAAATACAAAAAATTTGTAGAAGCGGCTAAAGGAACCAATTTGTTCTTTGCGGTTTATGAATATCCCCAGATAGATAAAGAGACAGGGCAGATGAGTCGTAAAAGGTCTTTTACTTCAGTTCCGCTGAACCAGGTGATTGACCGTCTGAAACGGGGATTGTCTCCTGCTCCTGAAGACGATAAGGGAAATGTTCCAGCGTTTGTGCTGTCTCCCAATGATCTGGTCTATTTGCCTACAGAAGAGGAACGTGAAAAAGGTGTGACAGAATCGTGCCTGGATAAGAACCGGATTTATAAGATGGTTAGTTGTACAGGTAGTCAATGTTTTTTCATTCATTTTTCAGTAGCAAGTGTGATTAGTGATAAACAAGAATTCTCTTCGATGAATAAGATGGAAAAGGCAATCAGTGGTGAAATGATTAAAGACAGCTGTATCCCAATAAAGATTGACCGGTTGGGGAATATTCGTTGTATAAATAATTTATGATACTATGATTAAAAAAACACTGTATTTTGGAAATCCATCTTATTTGTCACTCCAGAATAACCAGTTAGTAATAAAACTTCCGGAAGTGGAGCGTAATGCTTCACTTCCAGATAGTTTCAAAAAGCAAACGGTAGTCACTAAACCCATAGAGGACATCGGACTCGTAGTACTGGATAATAATCAGATTACCATTACCTCAGGTGTTTTAGAAGCTTTATTGGAAAATAATAGCAGTATAATTACTTGTGACAGTAAAAGTATGCCTGTTGGATTAATGCTTCCTCTATATGGAAATACGGTTCAAAATGAACGGTTCAGGGAACAACTTTCAGCTTCACTTCCCTTAAAAAAACAATTGTGGCAGCAGACTATTAAAGCTAAGATTGAAAATCAGTCAGCTGTGTTGGTAAACTGTTTAGGAGAAGAAAGCAGATGTATGAAGGTCTGGGCTGATGATGTAAAAAGTGGAGATTCTGATAATCTGGAGGCTAGGGCGGCTGCGTATTATTGGAAAACTTTGTTTGCTGATATTGATGGGTTTACTCGTGATAGGGAAGGAATATCTCCTAATAATCTATTGAACTATGGATATGCTGTGTTACGTGCAATCATAGCGCGGGCACTTGTATCCAGTGGCTTGCTTCCTACTTTAGGCATTCATCATCATAATCGGTATAATGCATATTGTCTGGCCGATGACATAATGGAACCGTACCGTCCCTATGTAGATGAGCTGGTTTTTGGCTTGGTACAGCAATATGGAAAGAATCTTGAACTGACAAGAGATATTAAAGCGAAACTTTTGACGATTCCTACGTTAGATGTTATAATAAGTGGGAAAAGAAGTCCTTTGATGATTGCCGCAAGTCAGACAACTGCTTCGCTGTATAAATGTTTTAGTGGGGAGTTGCGCAGAATTGTTTATCCGGAAAAATAATTTATGGACAGGTTTAGTGAATATCGTATTATGTGGGTTCTCGTATTCTTCGATTTGCCAACGGATACTAAAAAAGATAGGAAGGCTCATGCACTCTTTCGTAAGAATCTGCAAAAGGATGGCTTTACCATGTTTCAGTTTTCAATATATATTCGTCATTGTGCGAGTATGGAAAATGCTTCAGTGCATATTAAAAGAGTAAAATCATTTTTGCCCGAATATGGACAAGTGGGTATTATGTGTATAACTGATAAACAGTTTGGTCAAATAGAACTGTTTTATGGGAAGAAAATGCAGGAGCCTAATGCTCCAGGGCAACAACTTGAATTGTTTTAAATAAAAAAATCCCATTCTATGTGAGTGGGATTTTTGTTATAGGAAACATTTTTTTTATTTCTATGTTATAATGTAATATTTTGGAAATCAAGTAGAAATGAAGAATCTGCTGTTTCCTATATTACAAAGGTACTAAAATGAGAGCAAATCACAACATGTTGAGGCTGTGAAAGTAGTAGTTCGGGGCTGTTTCCTATATTACAAAGGTACTAAAATGAGAGCAAATCACAACTCTTCGTCGTAGTCTGTAGAATACAGAACAGCTGTTTCCTATATTACAAAGGTACTAAAATGAGAGCAAATCACAACTTATTGCTGTTAATAATTTTGCGTATTCGCGCTGTTTCCTATATTACAAAGGTACTAAAATGAGAGCAAATCACAACGATAGTCTCTCCTTCTATTTCCTCGACAGAGCTGTTTCCTATATTACAAAGGTACTAAAATGAGAGCAAATCACAACTCATGTAGGCTATAGACTTTTCGTTCACGGCTGTTTCCTATATTACAAAGGTACTAAAATGAGAGCAAATCACAACAAGAAGCTGGCTATTATCTTAACCGTTTGGGCTGTTTCCTATATTACAAAGGTACTAAAATGAGAGCAAATCACAACACCAATCCGAAACACACCAGCGGACACGTGGCTGTTTCCTATATTACAAAGGTACTAAAATGAGAGCAAATCACAACAAAGGAACAGATTAAGTAATGGCTACACTTGCTGTTTCCTATATTACAAAGGTACTAAAATGAGAGCAAATCACAACCCCCCGGTCCATTTGTTAAACTCTCCAGTTGCTGTTTCCTATATTACAAAGGTACTAAAATGAGAGCAAATCACAACTATGACCCTGCTAGTTATGATATGAAAGAAGCTGTTTCCTATATTACAAAGGTACTAAAATGAGAGCAAATCACAACTGAAACCCCAACTATTATAACAAACCCCGAGCTGTTTCCTATATTACAAAGGTACTAAAATGAGAGCAAATCACAACGAGCCTTATGATTCTATTGCTCAAGTTGTGCTGTTTCCTATATTACAAAGGTACTAAAATGAGAGCAAATCACAACACATTTCGCTGTTCCTGCAATCTCTCACCAGCTGTTTCCTATATTACAAAGGTACTAAAATGAGAGCAAATCACAACTGAATTCTCTACGCTGATCAAGACAAAGAAGCTGTTTCCTATATTACAAAGGTACTAAAATGAGAGCAAATCACAACGTTTTTCGCTCGCTTTCTGCAATGATTTGTGCTGTTTCCTATATTACAAAGGTACTAAAATGAGAGCAAATCACAACGCCTACTAATATCAATGTTTCGGCTTGTTGGCTGTTTCCTATATTACAAAGGTACTAAAATGAGAGCAAATCACAACTCCGCTCCAGTATTATAATGACGAACAAGCGCTGTTTCCTATATTACAAAGGTACTAAAATGAGAGCAAATCACAACTATTAAGGAATTTTATACTAAAATTATGGGGCTGTTTCCTATATTACAAAGGTACTAAAATGAGAGCAAATCACAACCCGTTGCTGAATATGGTAAGAAGTCCAAGGCTGTTTCCTATATTACAAAGGTACTAAAATGAGAGCAAATCACAACGAATTTTGAACGTTCCTCCCGTCCATTGGTGCTGTTTCCTATATTACAAAGGTACTAAAATGAGAGCAAATCACAACAGTCTCTGATTTGGCCGTCTGCCAGCCGTAGCTGTTTCCTATATTACAAAGGTACTAAAATGAGAGCAAATCACAACATTAATGATACTCAAACACATACTTGTGTTGCTGTTTCCTATATTACAAAGGTACTAAAATGAGAGCAAATCACAACGCCTATCGTGTACTGCGGTGAATCAAACGGGCTGTTTCCTATATTACAAAGGTACTAAAATGAGAGCAAATCACAACCAAGTTGTTGGTGTGTTTTTAAGTGGAGGTGCTGTTTCCTATATTACAAAGGTACTAAAATGAGAGCAAATCACAACGGTAGTGGATATGGAAAGTATTCTAAAGAGCTGTTTCCTATATTACAAAGGTACTAAAATGAGAGCAAATCACAACGGTATTCCCGTGAAGCGTATCTACAAGCCGGCTGTTTCCTATATTACAAAGGTACTAAAATGAGAGCAAATCACAACCACTGACACCTTGTATTGCACGTATACCCAGCTGTTTCCTATATTACAAAGGTACTAAAATGAGAGCAAATCACAACAAAGTCAAATCTTGACAAAGTAATAGTTGTGCTGTTTCCTATATTACAAAGGTACTAAAATGAGAGCAAATCACAACTACGATGCCCTTATTGTTTTGTCCTACCACGCTGTTTCCTATATTACAAAGGTACTAAAATGAGAGCAAATCACAACGGAATCAGGCTGGAGATTATTATAAGGAGTGCTGTTTCCTATATTACAAAGGTACTAAAATGAGAGCAAATCACAACTGAAAAACAAGTTAGCTATTTTGCTGAGAAGCTGTTTCCTATATTACAAAGGTACTAAAATGAGAGCAAATCACAACAATATGTGCCTATTAAATTTTCAATTAGCGCTGTTTCCTATATTACAAAGGTACTAAAATGAGAGCAAATCACAACGTTCCGAAGTCTGCTATTGTTAGTTGCCGGGCTGTTTCCTATATTACAAAGGTACTAAAATGAGAGCAAATCACAACTTCAATCACTGACTATGACTACCTCGGTAAGCTGTTTCCTATATTACAAAGGTACTAAAATGAGAGCAAATCACAACTGGCTTATTTGGTGATAACTCTGCTAAGAAGCTGTTTCCTATATTACAAAGGTACTAAAATGAGAGCAAATCACAACAATCTTCTTCAGGATAGCTTTATTGATACTGCTGTTTCCTATATTACAAAGGTACTAAAATGAGAGCAAATCACAACGATTGAACAACAACGTGCTGACCAAGAGTTGCTGTTTCCTATATTACAAAGGTACTAAAATGAGAGCAAATCACAACTATTGGAATGTTCAGCAGTCGAAAAACGGAGCTGTTTCCTATATTACAAAGGTACTAAAATGAGAGCAAATCACAACGAGAATTCTTGTTGAGTTATGTCGATGAGCGCTGTTTCCTATATTACAAAGGTACTAAAATGAGAGCAAATCACAACGGTTTTTAAATGACTGAATATACTTGTTTGGCTGTTTCCTATATTACAAAGGTACTAAAATGAGAGCAAATCACAACGTAATGAATAATAAGTTAGAAAGTTCTTACGCTGTTTCCTATATTACAAAGGTACTAAAATGAGAGCAAATCACAACACTTGCGTACATATTTTGAACACGGAGTGAACATCCTGAGAAATCTCAGAAGCTGTTTCCTATATTGCAAGGGTACTAAAATGAAAGTAAATCATAACGGAGTTAATAAATCAATTTTACGCTATAAGGCTGGCTGGCACTATAAAATATTTTGTGTAAATGGAAATACGGGATTCAGAAATGAGTCTC
>ERZ1027150.127-NODE-127-length-67080-cov-10.315136_pt1 | contig 67080 bp, 48 predicted proteins | sample MGYA00519276_ERZ1027150 | MGnify/ENA primary metagenome ERZ1027150 (study PRJEB26926, sample SAMN06164860) | human gut metagenome | biome: ENVO:00009003; feature: ENVO:2100002; material: ENVO:00002003 | host: Homo sapiens | place: USA | collected 2012 ... | reverse complement strand
CGAGATTAGCTGCAGTCTCGTGGGCTCGGAGATGTGTATAAGAGACAGGTATGTGTTCCAGTCCGGAATCCATATAGAATTTGGCTGTCATGCAGTACTCACCGATTATTCTATCGTTTATCGTTATTTCGACATTATAGTAAGCTTCCAGCTTCTTGAAAATTGTCTTATATGGTTCATTGTTGAATACAAGTATTCCGTCGGTCCATTTGGTCAGGTCTTTGACTTGTGTCTTGTGTTTGGCCAAATAGCCATTGTCTAAGACTGCTTCCTCATTGGGACTCAGTTGCAGCAGTTTTTGGTCTTCTTTATCATTGATCTGTACGGATCCCTCTATTAACGCCACTTCAAAATTTCCTTCTTTCTGATAGGCATTAACATTGAAAGTAGTTCCTAATACTTGTATGTCGTATGTATTGGTTTCTACGATAAAAGGTCTTTCTTTATTGTGTGCAACTTCAAAATATGCTTCACCATCTAAAAAAACTCTTCTTTCTTTCTGGCTCCAGTCATTGTCAAATCGTAAGGTCGAATTGGCATTCAAACATACTTTCGTTCCATCTGAGAGTATTAAATCAAGGCGTTGCCGGGCAGGGACTCGTATACATTCAGCCAAAGGCATATGTTGTGAAATTTTATATTGTAAGGTATTCCATGCCAGCATCCATCCTCCTGCCATAAAAATAAATAATGAGGCCGCAACTGCCGCAACTTTTATCCAGTAGAGACGATAATGCTTTCTAGGAGTTTTTTCGGAGGTTTCCAAGTCATGGAAGATGGAGTCCCATTCTAAAGATGCATTGAGTAAATGTTGCATCTCCAAAAGGTGTTTTTCATTTTCTTTATTTTCATTAATCCATTGCATCACCATCTGGGTTTCTTGTATGCTGGAAGTACCTTGGATGTATCGGATCAATATTTCTTCTTTCATGTTATATTGTGTTTTTAGCTTTACATAAGGAATATTCCCTTTAGAGTGGGCTACCCTAAAGGAAATATATCTTTTTTTAGCTTAATATTATTCTGAAGGAGGGAGATATAACATCTCGTTAGGAATGAGTTTATCTTCATCTCTGCTTACTATTCTGATTTTCAAGGATTCTCCCATGTAATTTTCGAAATAGAGCAATTGGAGCTCGTGAAATCCTGCTTCAAGCGCAACTTTTCCTCCTACACATTTCAGGTTATGTGAGCCGTCATTATCAACAATTTCTTTGCCGTCAATGAATAATCTGGATCCGTCATCAGAAGATACGTAGAAATAGTATACACCTTTTTCCGGAATATTTATGTATGTACGAAAATCATATCCAAAATGATCTTTTGCCGGAGCTTCAGAGATGATTAAGTTTGGCAGTACACCTTCCTTGATTTTCTTTCCGGTATATATATCAGCTGTTTTCTTGAATTTTCCTTCATAGTAGGTGTATGCAACCCCCTGCTGGAGTGCCTTAACTTTTTGAGACGGAAGATATTCTCCTGCCTCATCAATGGATGTGATGCCGGAAGGATAATAATAAGTAAACTCTTTGCCTTTTGGAGTGGTAATCCATGTGTCGAACCGGTGGGCGTGTTCATAAAGTTGTATGACACGTCCGCCCCGTATGAAATTCCCATAAGCGTCTTTTCCTGTCACACGTCCGTATCCAAGTACGATGCCTTTTTCCTGTCCTAAAAAATCATTGTCATGGTCATGACCGACAAATACTCCCATGACATCTTTACATTCTACAAAGGAAGCAAACATGCCGCTGTTTATATCTGAGGCGCACACATCACCTTCTTCACATTTTCCCCAAGTGGATTCTTTTCCAACCAAATTCCGGAATTCGGGTAAGGCTATATGGAAAAAAGCAAGTGCCGGCAATGCTTTTCCTCCGTTTTGCTCTGTAAATGCTTTGCTTTGAGAGCGATACCATTCTATTTGACTGAAATGAATCCAATCATAATGTCCCAGTTCGTCAGTTTCCGGATAATCGTTTGAGTCAATGCAATATAAAACTGACGCAATTTTTTCTTTATTCTGTGAACTATAGATAGGAATCACATGATTTCCAAATCCTTTAATGTTTTTCGGACCTTGTGACCCCACGAAATAAGGTGATTGGACAAGTAGTTCATAAATTTCTTTTTTACTCAGGTATTCGGCATCGTGATTGCCCATTGTTACTGTAAAAGGCATTTGAGCCTCCTTGAAAATCCGAATAATTGATTTCCACCCTTCAAGGGCTGGACCGGCAGTTACAATATCTCCTGTCAGTATGGCCAGTTCGGGTTTCTCGGTTTTCAGTACAGTTTTAAGTGTATATTCACTTTCTTTGCATCCTGGAGATTTGGGGTCCCAATGGATATCTGTGAACTGGATTACTTTGAAGATTCCATTTTTGAAACAGAACTGATGTTGTGCAGTTAAAACTACAGACTGTAGCAAGAATATTGCTATCAATAATAGGTTTCTTTTCATATTATATTGTCAGTACTAATGATTGTTTAATAAATTTCGATTTCGTCTAATGCCAATTCGCTGGGATTCCCTTCTTTATAATAGCCTTTATGGCAGTTTCCCCCTCCTGAAATGATGAGGCGTATAAATTTAGCCGTAGTCTTGCTAAAGCTGAGAGATATGGGGAAACGGGTTGCCTCTGTACGGGTGAAATCATAGGTAGGCCGGATTTGAGCAACCGGATGATAGGAAAGTCCATCTTGTGATATCCAGACTTGTACTTGACGGGCAGGCCAGATTTTGTTCCATGGGCGCCATAAGGATGCAAGCTTTACCTGTCTGACAGTTTCTCTTTTGTGTAGAGAGAGGTCTATTTTTAAGGTATCTTCATAAAAACTGCTCCATTGTCTCATATCCTTAGTGTATCCTCGTAATCCGTCGGTAAGTCCGTATCCTTTATGAATATGTTCCCAACCTGCTTTCGGAGTACATATATAGTCACATCCGGTAGCTTTATTTACAGTGAAACGTTTGCGGGTAATGTTTCCCATCCGTTTATTGTTTAAATAGAAAGCTGCGAAAATTTCTGTTTCGCTGTTCAGCAATAATGGTGAGGTATATGTCTGGAAATGGTCTTCTGTTGAATCATTGAGTGCATACCGTATTTCTCCTCCGGGGCATAATGTTTTCAATGTGATTTCCTGACCCGATTTTTCTTTGTTCCATCTTCCTTGGAAAGAAACTTCATAAAAGTTACGGCATGCATTTACTCCTTTGTTATCAAGCCATATAAAGTTTTTTTTAAGACGCTTTAGAAAGTCCTCGATATTTTTGTTCTTTGTTTCTGTCCACTGTACTTCTGCCATTGCCAACAGACGTGGGAATGCCATATACTCCAGATAATCCGGTGTCTGCACATACTCTCCCCAAAGGTTGGCCTGAGTACCGATGATATATTTTCGCTCTTCTTGGTTCAGAATACCGGGAAGTGGGTTGTATGCATATACACTGTCCAATGGAAGGTAACTTCCTATAGCCAGCGGAGCGAATTCCGGGTCTTCCTGATAATGATCGATATAACAATAGTCTCCAGGCGTCATTATCACCTTATGCTTCATTTGAGCGGCAGCGATACCTCCTTGTTCTCCACGCCAGGACATTACAGTGGCATTAGGTGCCAGTCCTCCTTCCAGAATTTCATCCCATCCTATGATATTTCTGCCTTTGCTGTTTACAAATTTTTCTATTCTATGAATAAACCAACTTTGTAGTTCATGTTCATCTTTCAGGCCTTCTTTTTTTATGAGTGCCTGACATTTGGAGCATGCTTTCCATGCTTTTTTAGGGCACTCATCTCCTCCTATGTGAATATATTGGGAAGGAAATAATTCCATCACTTCAGATAATATATCCTGAAGAAACTGAATGGTACCTTCATGGGGGCAGTAAACTTCGTCGAAGATGTCCATATAATCACGTACTACGTAGTTTTTTCCAAGGCCGCATGAATATTGAGGATATGCGGCTAATGCCGCAGACGAATGTCCCGGCATTTCTATTTCAGGAATGACAGTGATGAAGCGCTCCTGGGCATAACGTACAATTTCTTTGATATCTTCTTGAGTGTAAAATCCTTTTTGGGGGATAGTGTCAAAACGCCGTGGAAAGTAATAGTCGGAATGCCCTGTCATTGTTCTGGGCCGTGAAGAACCAATATCAGTCAATTGGGGATATTTTTTGATTTCGATACGCCATCCTTGGTCGTCGGTGAGATGCAAATGAAGATGATTCATCTTATATACGGACATCAGGTCAATAAATTTTAATACCGTTTCTTTTGACTGGAAGTTACGTGCAACATCTATCATTGCTCCACGATAAGAAAATCTTGGTGCGTCTTTTATTTCAAGGTATGGAAGGGATACATTGTCGCTGTTTGTTGCTGGGAGCATTTGTAGCAATGATTGTATGGCGTAAAAAAAACCGGCTCCACTGTCATTTGCCCTGAGGGTTATCCCTTGAGTGTCGATAATCAGTTCGTATGCTTCATCAGGGAGACGAGAATCGACGACAAGCCGAATACCTTCTTTTCCCGATGTTTTCTGTACAAGTGTTAAATGGTGCTCTTTCAGTCTGTCTGAAAAATATTGCATGACTCCTCCAGATGTCGGGAATGGGGTATCAATACTGATTGACACTTCATTGCCGAGAGTCAGAAAATTATTCGATTTTACTTCCATCTTGTTGGGACAGGGGATTATGGACATATCTCCTTGATTGTCGGTTGGAGTTGTACATGCCCAACAAGATAGTGCAGTGAATAAAAGAATCAGTTTTTTCATAATTACTTGTTTAGTATTTTGGTATAAAAAGGTCCTGCTACCTCATAATTGCCATTATCATCGGTCCACCGGCAAGTTGCAATGGCTATTTGATTATCTTTTATCCGGACTACTGCAAACGAGCCGTTTCCGTCTTCATCGGGCCAGGCATTGTTTACCTGATAAATCGTATGTCCACGGTAAGTCTGAAGGCTGGCTTTATGAGTATGTCCTACTAAAAATGCAGCCAGATTGTATTGTTCCAGTAGGTCAAATAATTTTTTTCTGGCAGATTCCGGCCACCACTGCAAGGCCCAGTCATCAAATCCATAGTGTTGTATGTATACCACCGGATTTCCTCCTGATGCGTACTTTTTTAAATCTTCTTCTAGCCATTCCCAGTTTGCTTCTCCGTATTCATCATCTCCCGAATAGCGGTGAGCTTGGATAAAATGGACGTCTTCTACGTTCCAAGAGTAACTTCTGCTTTCTTTATGTAAGTTTAAGATTTCGCCTTTCTGTAATTTTTGTAATAGAATGGAGTCAAGCAAGTGTAGGTTGGATTCTCTTCCGCGTAAATTCTCAATCGAGTCTTGGGATATTGGGTTAATATCGTGATTACCGTATCCGGGAAATACAGGATAATGAATCTGTTTATCTCCATTACCAAGGGCATATCTTTGATGATATAAATCGTGTATTTCTGAAAAAGGTTTGTCAAATATGTCTCCTGCTATAATTACACCATGGAGGCGGTTAACGGTTCCTGTGGCAATGCCATTGATGGAGTCTTGAGGAAAACAGAATTTTTCTTCCAGATTATTCACTGCGCGTACATGATAATATTGATCGGTTTCGGGAGGCAAATCAAAATGAAGATCACCTAATACAGCTACAGTCACGTCCCTTTTTCCATCTGATGAACCGGTACAGGCTGATAATGTCAGCATTCCGAATAAGGATAACCAAAGTACTTTCATAATAAATGCGTTGAGTCTTTAATAATTTATGTTTTGGGGAGATGTAACGTGTCTATGAGAGTACTATATATGATTTATGGACTCTTACATATTAAGGTTACATAATAAGAATTCCTTTATGAGTGCTCTACCCTAGTATAAAGATGCCTTATTTTAGATAATCGTGTAAATCTGTTCTTAGTTGTTTTAAGGCTTTACTTATATGATATTCTACCCCTTTGATGGATAAATTCATCATTTCAGCAATTTCTTTATTGCTTTTAGCCTTGAATCGGCTGAGCATGAAAACTTTATAGGTCTGTTCATTCAAGCGTAAAAGGGAGGCTTTGATCAGTTTTTGAAGATCTTTGGAATATAGATTATGCGGAACGTAAGATTCCAAACTGTTTATCTGAAATTGTATTTCATTACTGCTCTCTGTTTCAAGGCTTTGATGTACTTCCTGCTTAATATATTCATGTCGGAAGTAGTGAAGGATTTTATGCCGGATAGTAGAAAACAAGAAAGGAATAGGGGCGTCTATCTCTTTGTGTTCAGACAGATATTCCCATAATATAATCATGGATTCGGATGCAATATCGGCTGCCAAGTCTGAATCATGTAAAAAAGACTGGGCAAACAAAATACCTCGTTTATAATATAAGGTGTAATTCTTATTGAATTCATCCAGACGCATTGTCTTTATTTCCCTTGCTTTATTCGGTTGTTAGCAATCAAACGATACATTCCTTATTTTTCAGTTGCTGGTTTAAACGGTGGAAAACTTAGTTGTCTGTTTGAGAAAAGTTTGATCTGATTATTTGGTGAATGACTTTTTCTCCAGACTGGGAACCGGAAAAGTCTATCATGACGATTCCCTGGTTTTTTAGGTTTTCAGTTAAAAAACCGGCTATGACCGGATTGATGATGTCTGCAAAAGCTTTCGGACCGTCTTTCGGAAGAGCAGTGGCACTGGCAAAACTGATAAACCACTTGTTTGATTCAAAAGGCTCTTCCGATGATTTCTGAATGTTCCGGAGAGTGGTCATGCTTTTATAGGAGGCTTCAGATACAGAAGAATATTGATATTCATCTTCTACTGATGCTGTCGCTTCTTGCTGATTGCTGCCGCGTAATGTTACATTGCAGGTTGTGTTGTCGTCCCAGTTGAGGCATAAGGCTCCGGGATAGTTTTCCGTCATTTTGTCTCGGTGTATGAATAAGATTTTTCCTCGACATTTCTGCAGTGTCAGATCAGGGGAGAAATCTTGAATGATTTTATTTTTAAATATCGGATTTGTCAGGCTTTTCGATAGAAGAGAGTTGTATGCCATCCTGTTTCCTCCTTCGCATTTTAATGAAACAATCAGCATTTCAGAAGGATGGCTGTTCAGGAAAGATATAAAAGCAGGGAATACATCGTTTTCCCAGGTGGTGTGTTGGAATTGGGTGGCATGATAGACTCCAAGTAGACTGTCCTGTGTCGCTTTAAGTCGTATGTCAAAGCCTCGTATACCTTTTTCCAACTGTTCTGTGATTGTCAAATCCTGTGTTTGTAAAAACTCCCCTCCAGATAAGGCACCGCTGTCGTGAGTAGAGGGGATGGATAGTTTACATATCCGGTTGGTATCTTCGATATGCGCCATCCAGTTTGTTCCGTCCCATTGGGGTATGGAGCAACCATATATCATAGGTAGGATTAAAAGTATCCAATAAAAGATGAATTTATTCATGGGTTCTATTTATGTAAGGTTAGGCTTTATATAAATATGTTCCTTTTAAAAAGAAATACCCTAGTATGAAATAAGAAAAAAATAAAAAAAGATTTAAATTAAGTATTGAGGGATGAAGATGTATTGATGGCGTTGCTGGGAGATGGATTATGTAAACTCAAGGCTTAAAAATATTCATTATTATTTGGTTTATAAAATAAACTTATTTATATTTGTGAAAGAAAGCAGGAAGAAGCGCGCTTTCCTGCTTTTATTTATCTGCTTTTAGTTTATAAAATAAACCATTTTAAAAAGATTGAGCTATGAAAGAGTCTAATTTTTCAGAAAAAGAAAGTCTGGAACTGATTGCTCGGATGATTCAGCAGACCAAGGACAACATGAAGGTGGGTAATGGGAACGTCTTGTTGTATTATGGCTATCCTGCCATACTGATTGCTCTGGTAGTCTATTTACTGGTTTTGAAAACGGGGAATTCATTATGGGCAACCGGCTGGTTCCTGATGTTTGTGCCCGGCATATTGCTTAAATTGAAAAACAGCCGGCGCAAGCCCTCGGTAATCACTTACATGGATAAGGCTGTCGACAATACATGGACGGTGATAGGCTCCTTGTTTGTGCTTTCTGTAGTGGCTATTTTACTGACCGGAGTCTGGATCGGAGTAATCAATTTCGGTCTGATGCTACCCCTGAGTCTGCTATATGCAGGGATTGGCATTTCTATCACGGGAGTAATCACTAAATCTCAATGGCTGATTTATTCTCCGCTACCGGCTTTCGTGCTGGCGATTTACATGCTTGCCGCACTGGTGACTGAGGGTAAAATTGCCGTTGCATGGCATTTGTGGTTCGGATTCTCATTCCTGATTATGATGGTAATTCCGGGACATATACTTAATAATCAACACAAATCAGTACAATAATGCTTAAAGAACTTAATCCGATTATCCATTCACAGCTCAGACTGGCGATTATGACCATTCTTTTGTCGGTTGATGAGGCTGACTTCAATTATCTGAAGGAACAGACTCAGGCTACTTCGGGTAATATCAGTGTACAGTTGGAGAAATTGAGCAGTGCCGGATACATTCAGGTAAACAAGGAGTTTATTGGGAAGAAGACCCGTACCTCCTGCAGGATGACAGAAGAGGGGAAACGGGCTTTTGAAGAATATGTTGAAACGCTGAAGACTTACCTGAAACTGTAATAAAAAGCCTGCATTTCGTGGCAAGCAGTCCATGAAATGCAGGCTTATATTTATTATAATTATAGGATTCGCAGGCTCATATATCGTTATATGATTCAATCAATTTTCAATGTATGATTCATATAATACTTGATACTTAAGGGCGTGCTTTCAGAGATGCCTTGCAAAGGCCGTTCAGTCCGCACGTCTCACACTTGGGATTCCGGGCCGTACAGACATAGCGTCCGTGGAGGATGAGCCAGTGGTGCGCTTGCGGAACAATGGCTTCGGGAAGATACTTCATCAGATGCTTTTCCGTAGCCAGCGGGGTAGTACAGCTTTGGGGAACCAGTCCGATGCGGTGGCTCACACGGAATACATGGGTATCTACAGCCATAGTGGCCTTGTTGAAGACGACACTCTGAATCACATTAGCCGTTTTGCGTCCCACTCCCGGCAGTTTAACCAGTTCTTCCAGGGTCGACGGTACCTCACTGTGGAAATCACGGACCAGCATCTGTGCCATTCCCACCAGGTGTTTAGACTTGTTGTTCGGGTAACTTACGCTCTTGATGTATTCGAAGATAATTTCCGGAGTACTGGCTGCCATGGCTTCCGGTGTAGGGAAGTCGCGGAACAGCGGAGGGGTAATCATGTTGACCCGTTTGTCCGTGCACTGGGCACTTAATATGACTGCCACCAGCAGTTCAAAAGGATTGCTGTAATGCAGTTCGGTTTCGGCTACAGGCATGGCTTCCTTAAAATAAGCGATTACCTGTTCATATAGTTCTTTCTTTCTCATAATCTGTTGTGTTAATTCATGCAATCATTTGCTGTTCAACTTTGCTTTTTCTACCTTTGATTCAGACCCGTCTGCTGGGCTTCCATTGTCTCAGATTTCCGGAATCAATTCCATTTCTTGTATTTCAGATAAATAAATACCGATACGGCAGCGACAATCATCAGTCCCCAGGCAAAGAAATAACCGTATCTCCAGCTCAGTTCCGGCATCCACTGGAAGTTCATTCCCCAGATACCGGCCAGGAAGGTCAATGGGATGAAGATGGTAGAAACAATGGTGAGCTGTTTCATGATACCGTTCATCCGCTGGTCGTTGTTCGACAGGTAGAGGTCGACCAGGGCAGAAAGCATATCCCGGCACCCTTCCAGTGTCTGCAACACAAACTGCAGGTGGTCGTTCACGTCATTGAAGAAAGGACGGTTGGCTTTATGAAGCAGTTTGTTCTCGGCATGAAACAGTTTGTTGATCTGCTCTTTCAGTGGAAAGATACTCTTCTTGATCAAGCGGTAATTCCGGCGGAAAAGCTGGATATCCTCAATACCGGGTTGTTTTTCCGGATTAGGCGACAGAAAATGTTCTTCCAAGTCTTCCAGCTCATCTTCCATTTGCGAGATGATAGACATAAAACTGGCCATCGCACTGTTTAGAATCACACTGAGCAGATAGTCGGACTGCCGGTTGCGGATATTAAGAATGTTTTTTTGCAGTGCTGCATGAATATCATCAAAAAAATCAGTTTCCTTCTCCACGAATGTCAGTATAAAATTGCCTCCTTGAATGATACAAAGTTGCTGAGGCACATATTCTCCCTCTTTTTTCGGAAGAAGCCGCTTCAGGATGACTACGTTATATGCTTCATGCTCTTCTATCTTGGTCAGGTGATTGGGATTCAATATGTCTTGTGTAGTCAGGAAATCGATGTGGAAATATTCACAGACTTCCTGAATGGCTTCTGTATTTTGCAGCCCGTGTATCAGTACCCAATTGATTGCATTTGGCCGTATCGATGGAATCAGGCTTTCCATATTCTCACCATGCGATGTGATGACTTCTGTACTTTCATAACTGTACAGATGCAGGTGGGTAGGGGTGGAATTATGTCCTGTATAAATGAGTTTTTCACTCAGCAGATTATTTTTTGTCATATCGGTCATTGTATCTTCCTGTTTCTACAAAATTATAAAAATCTTGCAGATTCCGCAAATCCTTCTTACCTTTGCAGCCGATTAACAAAAAAGAGAACATTCACATGCGATGCCGTGAATAACGGCCGTGTATTCTAGAACACCACGTAAAAAACAGGAGCGATGAAAAAAGAAAATCTCGTATCAGTACCCTTTATGGTTTTGGGTATTGTGTTTTGTGTCTGCCTGGTTGCAGCCAATCTTTTAGAAACCAAAGTTGTCCAGATGGGTCCGATTACCGTAACTGCCGGACTTATTGTTTTTCCGATTTCTTACATTATCAATGACTGTATTGCCGAAGTCTGGGGCTTCCGTAAGGCACGTCTGATTATCTGGATGGGATTCCTCATGAATTTCATGGTGGTGGCCCTGGGACAGATTGCCGTAGCCTTGCCGGCTGCTTCGTTCTGGGAGGGAGAAGAAGGATTTAATTTCGTCTTCGGTATGGCTCCCCGTATTGCAGTGGCCAGTCTGACCGCCTTCCTGGTGGGCTCTTTCATCAACGCCTATGTCATGAGCCGTATGAAAGTGGCTTCTCAGGGACGTAACTTCTCGGCACGTGCCATTCTTTCTACAGTGGCAGGCGAGAGCGCCGATTCACTGATTTTCTTCCCGCTGGCTTTCGGAGGACTGATGCCGCTGACGGAACTGGTCAAGCTGATGCTGGTACAGGTGGTATTGAAAACCGCCTATGAAGTGATTATCCTGCCGGTGACCATCCGGGTGGTGAATTACATCAAGAAAGTGGACGACAGCGATGTCTACGACGAGCACATCTCTTACAATGTATTGAAAATTAAAGATATCTGACCATGGATAACGGAAAAGTACTGGTTATCTTCAGTGGTGGTCAGGATTCTACTACCTGCCTTTATTGGGCAAAGAAGCATTTCAAGGAAGTATATGCATTGAGTTTCATTTACGGACAGAAGCACGTGAAGGAAGTGGAGCTGGCCCGTGAGCTGGCCCGTAAGGCCGGAGTGTCGTTCGACGTAATGGATGTATCCTTTATCGGTCATCTGGGAAAGAACTCCCTGACAGATACCTCCATCCGGATGGACGAAGAGAAGCCCGAAGGAAGTTTCCCTAACACCTTTGTGCCCGGACGCAATCTGTTCTTCTTGAGCATTGCTGCCGTGTATGCCCGTGAAAGAGGCATCAGCCACATGGTGACGGGAGTCTCGCAGACCGACTTCAGCGGATATCCCGACTGCCGTGAAGCCTTCATCAAGTCGCTGAACGTGACACTGAACCTGGCCATGGACGAGCAGTTTGTGATCCATACTCCGCTGATGTGGATTGACAAGGCACAGACCTGGGCCCTGGCCGATGAACTGGGGGTGCTCGATATCGTCCGTTACGAGACCCTTACCTGCTACAACGGAATTGTAGGAGACGGCTGCGGACACTGTCCGGCCTGTAAGTTGCGCCGTGAGGGACTGGAGAAGTATTTGAACGAAAAATCACAGTCCGAACGCCGCTGAACGTGCCGGACTGTCTTTTGATTAATGTGAAGTGTAGGAAGTATGAAAAGAGAAGATGAATTGACGGTGCTGGGTAAGACCACCGCCTATAAGCAGGATTATGCACCCGAGGTGCTCGAGGCTTTTGTCAACAAGCATCCGGAGAATGATTATTGGGTACGTTTCAACTGCCCGGAGTTTACCAGTCTGTGTCCGATTACCGGACAGCCGGATTTTGCGGAAATCCGCATCAGTTATTTGCCGGATGTGAAGATGGTGGAAAGCAAGAGTCTGAAACTGTATCTGTTCAGTTTCCGTAACCACGGTGACTTTCACGAGGACTGTGTGAACATCATCATGAAGGACCTGATCCGGTTGATGGATCCGAAATACATCGAAGTGACGGGAATCTTTACTCCGCGTGGAGGAATATCCATTTATCCGTACTGCAACTACGGTCGCCCCGGTACGAAATACGAGGAACTGGCCGAGTACCGGATGCGGAATCATGACCTCTAACAGACGTGTATCCGCCTGTTGGTGCCGCAGAAGCGTAGGGTCAGCCATCACACACGATATGTATAAGCACGATAAGTTATAAGAGAGAATAAAGACAGACAGAGGTGTATCCGCTTGCTTTTCCTGAAGGAATCGCAGGCGGATATTTTTTCAATACGATGAATGGGTACGGGCGAAAATTGCCGGAAGGGGAGTCAGGACAATTCCAGATCGAACTCCTCCTTCAGCTTTTTCAGGTACGGATTCTTCTGGCTCATCATCTGGAAGCGCTCCAGGTGACTGTAGGCCCTGATATTCTCGTTCTGTTCGCTTACCCGTACCGTCATCTCAATCTTCCGGTTGTGGAGCTGCTTGCGCAGGTGTGCCGTAATCTGTGGGGCAAGCTGCTGCATGTAGCGCTGCACCATTTCATTGTCTACCGCTACCTCAAAGGTCGTCTGGTTGTTCAGTAGGTGCGGATGTAAGTTCATCATGCGGGCCGCATTGGCAGCCTCTTCCTTCGGCAACTGCGCCGCAAATTCCCTCCAGTAGTAGTCCAGATCTTTCTCGTTGAAGATATAGTCTTCGTAGTCGGCCTGGCTGGCAGCCGGATTCGGAGTAACGGCAGCGGCAGCCTTTACCTGCTTTTCAGGAGTATGCGGCTTGTGGATGGAGAATCCCATGCTGCCGGCTTTCATGACCGGAATCTTCTTGTCGCCTGCCGGAGCAGCCTGCGGGGCTGTACGTGCCGTAGCTGTTGCAGTAGTGCTGCCTGCTGTGGCCGTAGCTGCCGGAGCCGTCTGTGCCGGCCGGTGGGTGACTGGAGCCTGTGCTCCTGCCGGAGCAGCTTGTGGGGCCGGATTTCCGGCCGGTACGGCAGTGGCCGTAGCCTGCGGGGAAGTACCTCCCGTTTGTCCCGAAGGTACTGTTACGTGTGGGGCTGCACCGGCAGTGGCTGCCTGCTGGTTGAAGATGGGTTTAATCTGCTGCTTAGGGCCACGCCCCTCACTGTGGCCGTCCTCCTCCAGTGTCAGTTGGGAAACCTGTATCAGTGTCAGTTCAATTAATAATCGCTTGTTCTTGCTCAGCCGGTAGTTCAGGTCGCAGTCGTTGCAGAGTTTCATGGCCTTGAACAGGAACTGCGGACTGCATTTCTGTGCCTGCTGCTGGTAGCGCTCGCGGATGGAGGCTCCCACTTCCAGCAACTGCAGGGTCTCCGGGTCACGGCTGACCAGCAGGTCACGGAAGTGCGAGGTCAGTCCGGTGATGAAATGGCTGCCGTCGAATCCCTTCTTCAGCACGTCATTGAACACCAGCAGACAGTCGGTCACCCGGTTTTCCAGCAGGTAGTCGGTGAGCTTGAAATAATATTCGTAATCCAGCACGTTCAGGTTTTCGATGACGCTCTGGTAGGTAATGTGTCCGTTGGTGAAGCTCACTACCTGGTCGAAGATGGACAGTGCATCTCGCATACCTCCGTCGGCCTTCTGCGCGATGACGTTCAGCGCCTCCGGTTCGGCGTCGATGCCTTCCTTCCGGGCTACATTGGCCAGATGCTCTACCATGTCGGCAATGTTGATACGGCTGAAGTCATAAATCTGGCAGCGGCTCAGGATGGTAGGCAGAATCTTGTGCTTCTCGGTAGTGGCCAGGATGAAGATGGCATGATGAGGTGGCTCCTCTAGTGTTTTCAGGAAGGCATTGAAGGCAGCCTGCGACAGCATGTGCACCTCGTCGATGATGTATACCTTGTACTTTCCGATCTGAGGAGGGATGCGCACCTGCTCGATGAGGGAACGGATATCCTCCACCGAGTTGTTGGAAGCCGCATCGAGCTCATGAATATTGTACGACCGCTGCTCGTTGAACGCCTGACAGGACTCGCATGCATTGCAGGCCTCACCTTCTGCCGTGGGATTCAGACAGTTGATGGTCTTGGCGAAGATACGGGCACAGGTGGTTTTACCTACTCCGCGCGGACCGCAAAACAGGTAAGCGTGTGCCAGTTTCTGGCTGGCAATGGCATTTTTAAGGGTAGTAGTCAGTGCGCGTTGTCCGACCACCGTATCGAAAGTGGCGGGGCGGTATTTGCGTGCCGATACAATATAGTTCTCCATATGGTTGTATTTATGATAATTTTAATGTTCGTACCTACAAAAGTACGAATAAAAAGTGATAAACAGAAAAATGTGGCAGAGTTATTGACAGATAGGCGTTGTCGGAAAATGACTTAAAAATGAGACACTGAAAAAGCCAAGCTAGAACATTGAACGTTACCAATTCGTGACCATGCTAAGAACAACTTATGGCGAGATTGCAAGAATATAAAAACATTAACTAACAGAGAACTGCCAGTTGCTCTCTGTTAGTTAATATTGTATGAACGAGAGTTGCTTTATCCTTCAATAATTTGAGTAGCAACAAAAGGTTGATGATTTTAACTTTTTTATGGACCAATCGTTTTTGGTTATTTTAATGTTGTTTTTAAACAGTCAAATCTAAGGGTAAATCACTAATATCTTTAAGCCTTTTTCCTTTAATCAATATATTAAGCAGTTCCATTGAGTCTTCTGCTTCAATGCTTTCTACTGATTTTACAAGTTCATAAAGCGCAAAATGATAAACACAATCAATATCACCAGTTCCCAAAGCCAGAGATGCAAGCCGGGCAGGCATAGGTTCACCTGTTACAACAACGATATGCGGCAGATGACCTTTTCTGTTTCTGATTAATCCAAGCGCTTCTGTTCTACTGTTTTGAGCACGATCGCTTCTCATTGTCCACTTTGCGGAAATTGATGCGTGAAGAATGGGAAGTCCACCGCAAACTTTCCGTATATCAGACTGAAGACATATTGAATCATCAACAATGATATTGTTTGCATTAATTGCTTCATCTTCTTCTGGTTCCCGATAAATGACCACATCAGGAGCTACCATATAGTCATTTCCCATACTTGCGGCAAGGCGGGCATCGCTTTTAGTCAAATGGCTCAGATATTCTAGATGTTCGTATTGAGAAAAACTGCTAGTCTTTATTGAATTGCGATTACCCAATTTAGCGATATGCCACTTGCCTGGACGAAGATTCTGCAAATAGGGAAAAGTATTTGAAAGGAAATCCATGTTGATCTGCTCAAACTTGGCCCCTGACGTTTGTCCGACAGCCTTATCATGGGTCTCTGCCATTAATAAGTCTGTTATTCCTTTAGCTATATTGACAGATAGTTTGGACGAACTGTCCGCGTTGCTTGGTATCCCTTTGTTATCTACAGTCAATACTCCATTAGACAACAGGGCTTGGTGATATTTCTTTCTGGCTTGTGCTATAAGAACATTCATAGTCTAATATTTTTTTTATTTGTAACCCGACATTCATGGCAACGGGTGGCGGAAAAGCATTTCCTATCATTCGGCAAGCCGCTGTTTTCCGTTTTCCAAAATCCCAATTATCAGGAAAACCTTGGAGACGGGCCAACATTCTTGGTGTCAGGCGTGGCAGGCCTTGAAAACCAGCCTTAGGTGCTTCATCGGCTACTCCTTTTCCGTCTATACCCATTTCTTCCCAAGCTTTCTTTGCCCTTGTTGGACCTAAATCCGGACCACCATGTTTTTTGCTACCTCCGACTAGTGTTGGGGCTATTCGGTTTGCTTTTAATTTCCATTCTTCTGCTTGTTCCCAACCATTAGCCGACATCAAATCAAACAATACTTCGCCGACAGACTTGGTTTCCTCAGATTGAAAAGCGGCAGGAAAAACGAATGTACTTTTTATATTTTTCTGAACTCCAATTATGATTACCCTCGGACGTAATTGGGGTACACCATAATCGGATGCATTTAATAATTGTATATAAGTACGATAGCCTAACTTTTCTAATGAGGCGAGTACTTGCTTGCGATAGAATTCGAATTTAGGGTCAAGTAATCCTCTTACGTTTTCAATCATAACTATACGTGGACAAATTTCTTCCACTAACCTGAGCATTTGTGGAAAAAGATCCCGTTCGTCATCGGCTCCTAACTGTTTACCTGCTACACTAAACGGAGGACATGGAACGCCTCCTGACAACAAATCAATTTGACCTCGATATGGTTGGCCGTCAAAATGATGTACATCTTGACAGAAAATGTTCCATTGTGGTCGATTCCTTTTTAAGCATTCGCAGTATTCTTTCTCATATTCAACCAGTGCAACATGAGAAAAACCTGCCATTTCAAGTCCTAATGCCTGTCCACCAGCTCCTGCACATATTTCGAGTGATTTATACATTCTATAAAGGGAATAATTCTATGTTTTAAATACAAAAGTACATAAAATATCGGTTTCAACACCTGCCTCCCGTTCAAAATTTATATCTTTGTCGCGTGAACTGTTATACCTTGTTTTATGAGCAGATTGAAGTATATATGGAATTATGTGTGCCGCCACAAATACATGATCACCATCCTGGTGTTTGTGCTGATCATTGGTGTACTCGATGATAACAGCCTGATCCGGAGGGTTTCCCACTGGCGTGAGATACGGGAACTGAATACGGAAATTGAGCGTTACCGCAGTCAGTATGAGGAGGACAGCCGGGCGCTGAAGGAACTGACATCGAACCCCGAGGCGCTGGAAAAGATTGCCCGCGAGAAGTACAAGATGAAAAAGGCGGATGAGGATATTTTTATTTTTGAAGAAGATTTGGAACACTAAGGATTTTATATGAAAAAACTCGATTCTTTATATATGGCAGGAGGTGTCCTGCTGTTGCTGGGGGCTGTACTTCAGATTACCCGTCTGGTGTGGGCACCCTATGTCTATCTGGTTGGAGCGGTGCTGTTTGCCTATGTACAGGTGAAATGCCGCTACGAAGGCCGTAACATCGTCATCCGCCGCCTGCGCCGGCAGCAGCTGATCGGGGCGGCCCTGCTCATCGTGGCCGGTGTCATGATGCTGCTGTGGCACCGCAACGAATGGATTGCCTGCCTGAGTGTGGCAGCCGTCCTGCAGTTGTACACAGCCTTCCGCATCCCACAGGAAGAGGAACGAGAAAAGAACCGGAAATAACGGGCCGTTGCCGCAGTGTGAGGAAAGGTTTTCCTTTCTCCCGTTGCAGATAGTCCGTCGACTGTCGATACATAATCAAACCCCCGTACGCAGGTTCTGCAACCTGCATACGGGGGTTTTACGATCTCCGTCCGAGGGTTTTACAACCTCCGCACGGAGGTCGGAGATTTTTCTTTAAAAGAAATGAAAACCGATAAGGGGAAATGAAAGAATCCTCCCTTATCGGTTCTTTTATTTATTATCAGTTTTTTATTTGATGAGGGTCATTTCCTCCAGCAGGTGACCTGCGCCGGCAAATTTGTCGATGATGAAAAGTGTATAGCGGATATCCACGACGGCGGCACGCTGCAACTGCGGGTTGTAGGCAATGTCGCCCGTCAGTCCTTCGTAATTGCGGTCGAAGCCCGTACCGATCAGTTCTCCCCGTGCATTGAAGACCGGTGAGCCGGAGTTACCTCCCGTATTGTCGGTGGCCGTAGCAAAGCAGATCGGCATCCGGCCGTCGGGCATGGCATACGGACCGAAATCCTTTTTCTCATACAGTTCTTTCAGTTTGGCAGGTACCACAAATTCCGGGTTGTTCGGGTCTTCTTTTTCCATCACGCCTTTCAGTGTGGTGTAGTACAGATACTCCTTGCCGTCGGCCGGCTCATACGAACCGATCTTGCCGTACGTCAGACGCAGGGTAGAGTTGGCATCCGGATAAATCGGCTGTCCGTTCCGCTGCTTGTAAGCCAGCACTCCCGCTACCCAGGTCTTGTGGGCACGGTTGTAGGCATCCGTCTCGCTCTTCATGGCCTCGCTCGTAGCTTCGTAACCGTCCTTCACCGACTGTGCGTAACGCACCATCAGGTCGTTCTTGAGCTGCATGGCATCCGGCTTCTTCAGGAATGCCTCCAGTGCCTCCCGGCTCCGGAAGATGGAGCGGTCGAAGCAGGCATCGATGAAGGCATCGGTACTGCCGTTGAACTCCTTCTTGATGGTTTCGAAGATACTGATGCGCCGGTCTACCGGAATCAGTTGGGCATACAGTGCCAGCAGCTGCTTCGAAACCTTGCGGTCGACTGCCGCATTGTAGTCTTTGTTGAAGAACTTGTCGGCACGTTTCAGCAGACTGGCAGTAGCAGCTTGAATCTCCTTGCGGTTCTTGCTATCGAGAGCCTGCTGCAGCGAGTCGGTTTCCGGTACCTTCGAAAACTCCGTACCCAGCATCAGTGCCTCATAGATAGCCTGCTGATGGTATACGGCATCACGGCGCTTGGCCACAATCTGACGGATGCTCTCAAAGGCCTGACGGTAACTGTCGTCGCCGATTTCACGTCCGAAATTCAGCAGATCTTCCTGCTCTCTTTTCTTGCGGTCGAGCACCTTCAGGCGTACCAGTCCTTCGTTCATGCCGATGGCATTTTTCCAGTAATTGGCCGATGAGGCATACTTGGCGGCATACTGGATACGGATCTTGGGACTGCTTGCCATTTCCTCGCCCAATACACGCAGACGCACGCCACGGATTGTATCACGCATGAAGTTGGTGGTTTGCATCCGTTCTTCCACCTCGTCGCTGATCATGTAGCGCCAGTTGCGTCCCGGGAATCCCATGACGAAAGTAAAGTCGCCTTCCTGGATACCTTTCAGGTTGATGGCCAGGTGTTTCTTGACCTTCAGAGGCACATTCGCCGCATCGTACCGTGCCGGTTTGCCCTCGGCATTGGCATAGATACGGAAGATAGAGAAGTCGCCGCAGTGACGGGGCCACATCCAGTTGTCGGTATCCGCACCGAATTTGCCGATGGAAGAAGGAGGAGCTCCTACCATGCGGATATCCTTGTAGACAGTCTTTACAAACAAGTAATACTTGTTGGCGCCATAGAAAGGCTTCAGTTCGAGCACCGTAAACTCGTCGGTGGCGATTTTTTCCTTTTTCGCAAAGCGCTCGGCCACCCCTTCCAGGTATTTCGGAGAAAGATAGTTCAGTCCTTCCGGATCTTCATCCTTTTTCAACTGCTCTTCCACATATTCCGTTACGTCCAGAATACGGTCGATAAACGTGACAGTCAGTCCCTCGCAAGGAAGCTCCTGGCTGCGGTCCATGGCCCAGAAACCATCGGTCAGATAGTCGTGTTCCACCGAACTGTGCTGCTGGATATAGCCATATCCGCAGTGATGATTGGTCAGTACCAGCCCTTCCGAAGAAATCACCTCGCCGGTACATCCGCCTCCGAAGTGCACCACCGCATCCTTCAGGCTGATGTGGTCGGGAGAATATACCTGGTCGATGCTCAAGTCCAGTCCCAGGTCCTGCATTACAGCCGCATTCTGCTTCTTCAGGTCGGTCAGCATCCACATGCCTTCGTCGGCATAGCTACCCATGGCCGTACATAATCCAAAGAGTGAGAGAAGAAGTGTTTTTTTCATATATCTTATAAAATTGGGGTTAATTTACAAATCCAGTCAGATAGAAAAAAGGACAAGCCGACAAGGTGTTTTGCCACAGCCTTCGTCTGCTTGTCCTCTCTTGCCGGATGCTTTGCGGGCATCCCTATCTGTTCGACAGGCTGTATTATTCAGCGATTGTCATTTCATCAATCAGGTTCTTGCATCCACCCAGTTTCTCTACGATGAAGAGTACGTAGCGGATGTCTACGGCAATACAACGCTGCAGGTTGTTGTCGAAGTTGATGTCACCCGACAAAGACTCCCAGTTGCCGTCGAAAGCACAACCGATCAGTTCGCCGTTGCCGTTGATTACCGGTGAGCCCGAGTTACCGCCGGTGATGTCGTTGGTAGTCAGGAAGCAAGCCGGCATTTCACCGTTAGGCAATGCATAACGGCCGAAATTCTTGGTAGCATACAGCTCCTTCAGTTTGGCAGGTACCACAAATTCCGGATTGTTCGGATCTTCTTTTTCCATTACCCCCTTCAGTGTAGTGTAATACTTGTAGTGGATGCCGTCCTTCGGATCATAAGCCTTCACATTACCGTAAGTCAGACGGATAGTGAAGTTGGCATCCGGAGCCTTCGGAGTCGGTGCATACATTTCGCACAGACCACGTACGTAAGTCTTATGCAGCAGGTCGATTTCACCGCTTGCTTCGCTTCTCTTGTCGAAGAGTTTCTTCGCCATTTCGTTCTTGCTGCTAGAGTACTGGATAGCCAGGTCGGCATCGATAGCCTCTACAGTCGGGTTGGCGATGAAGGCATTGAAGTTCTTTTCGTTGGCAAAGATAGTGTTGTCATACAACGCATCGATGTAGGCATTGTAATCACCCTTGAACTGAGTCTTGATGGTCTGGTAGAATGCCGGAAGAGCTTCAGCCGATACGCTGTCGGCATACAGCGGAATCAGCACCTTAGCCACCTTGCGGTCTACTTCGTGATCATAATCCTTGTTGTGTACGCTGGCATATGCTTCTTTCAGCGCTTCGATATTCTTCTCAATGTCTTTCTTCTTGTTTTTCTGCAGGGCAGTCTTCAGGTTCTCGAAGATGACATAAGTCGCCCCGAATTCGATACCCGAACGGAATGTCTCGTTGAAATAAGTCAGTTCACGGGTAATCGGGGCTACCTTAGCCACGTACTCGTCGATCTGTCCTACCACCTTGGCATATTCCTCATTGTTCTGTTCCTTGGCAAACTTGGCAAAGTTAGCTTCCTGTTCAGCCTTCGTTTCCAGTACACGGTTGTCAATGATAGCCTTGTTCATACCGATTGAGTTCTTCCAGTAGTTGCTTGAAGAAGCAAACTTGCTGGCATACTGGATACGCACCTTGTCGCTGGCAGCCATTTCCTGGCGCAGCACGTTCTGGCGAGCCTCACGGACAGTGATGCGCGGTACGTTGGTACCCACCATGCGCAGTTTCACTTCACTTTCTGTCAGGTAACGGCTGGTGCTTCCCGGGAATCCCATGATCATGGCATAGTCGCCTTCCTGCAGACCCTTCAGTGAGATAGTCAGGTGTTTCTTCACCTTCAAAGGCACATTGTCCTTGCTGTACTCTGCCGGATTACCGTTCTTGTCGGCATATACACGGAACATAGAGAAGTCGCAAGTGTGGCGCGGCCACATCCAGTTGTCGGTCTCACCCCCGAACTTACCGATAGAAGAAGGAGGAGCAGCTACCATACGCACGTCGCTGTAAGTCTTGATGAAGAACACATAGAAACGGTTGCCTTCATAGAAAGGAAGCGCTTCGGTAGAGATGCCCGGCTTGCCCTTCAGGTCGCTCTTCTTCAGTACCTCAGCAGCCAGTTTGTCGAGGTATTCGGCACCGAATGAGTTGATTTCCGATACCTTTCCTTTACGGATGTCCTCGTTGACGTCTGCAGTCACATCCACGATGCGTTCCACAAACTTGAAGGTCAGTCCCGGAGTCGGCAGTTCTTCCGAGCGGTTCTTAGCCCAGAAACCGTCAGTCAGATAATCGTGCTCTACCGAGCTATGCTGCTGTATCGCGTCGTATCCGCAATGGTGGTTGGTCAGGATCAATCCTTCGGCAGAAATGATTTCTCCTGTACATCCGCGTCCGAAAATACCTACCGCATCTTTCAGTGTGATACGTTCCGGATTGTAAATGTCGGCGATATCCATTTTCAAACCCTGCGCTTTCATTCTGTCGGCAAGATTCTGCTCTTGCATCAACTGTAGAAGCCACATTCCTTCATCGGCCTTTACCGGTGAGAAAGCTGCACAAATCAGTGCAAATGCTAATGCTTTAAGTTTTTTCATTCTGTATATAAAATTAAATTTTTTACAAATATAATCTAACTTTTGCACATGAAAACCTATCTGTGTTCAGATTTTTGCATCTTCTATGAAAATAATGGCATTTTGTTCTTATTTTTACAGTTTTTATGACTTTCATACCTCGTTCAATACAGAAAGAGTGGGAAGGAACGGTGACTTTGTGCTGCTTGGGGCTGGCGGAGAAAGGAGAGAAGGGGAGCTAAATTCTTTTGCTACAGTAATAAACCTCTATTTAAATTTAAATTTTGATAATTTATTTTTTAACAAAGTAGAAACGTTTTACCTTTGCAGCATAAATAAAAAAAAGGCTTGTTACATGCATAAATTTTACTTTTTTCTGTTTTGTGCGATAATATGCGCTTCTTGCGGAAAGAAATATAAGATAGAAGGTGTATCTTCTGTATCCAGCCTGGATGGAAAGATGCTTTTTATCAAAGTACTTTCCGGTAATCAGATGGTGAAAATAGACTCGACCGAGGTCATACACGGGCTGTTCAAGATGGAGGGAAAGGTGGATTCCGCACAATTGGTATCACTGTTTATGGACGATGAGTCGATAATGCCTTTTGTACTGGAAGAAGGAGACATTTACATTAACATAAATAATTCGGGAATTACCATTAAAGGAACTCCGCTGAATGACTGTTTCAATGAATTTGTCATGAAGAAAAACTCGCTGGATGACCGGGCCTATGAAGTGGAGCGTCAGGAAAGCCGGATGATTATGGACGGAAAGGACTCTGAGACCATACACCATGAGATTACCCGCCTCCGCAAGGAAGTGAATGATGAAATGAATGCGTTGGCCAAGGATTTCATACAGGCTAATTATAATAATGTGTTGGGGCCCGGAGTATTCATTATGATTTGTAATGCTTTCCCTTATCCGATATTGACTCCTTTACTGGAGGAGATTGTTGAGCAGGCTCCTGAGTCTTTCAAAAATGACCCCATGATAAAGGAGTATATTGCTGTGGCCCGCAGTAATATGGAGAAAGTCAGGGCTTCACGATAAATTCAGGCTTGACGTCAAAGAAGAGAGTCTGTCCGGAACAGACTGGTGACAATGCCGCATATCTCTGCAAACGGGGATATGCGGCATTGTTTTTCTGTCTTGTATGAGGGTAAAAGAAATGACTGAAGAAATTTTAAGTCGCTGGAGATTGAATTTATGGGTAACACTCAGAACTTTTTTGCACCTTGTGTTGTTTATATTTAAATAGGTGGTGCCTTTAAGGGTATGACTGAAGGTAAAGCCACTTGTTAACAACCGAAGTGAGTTTCGTTTAATATTCCAGGTATGAATTTTTATAAGAGATTGAGATTTTGGGTGGGAATCGGGATATTCCCCTTTTGGGTCAATGCTATCTTTGCGGGAAACCCGTATGTGGTGTGTCTTCAGGAGAAAGAGGACAGCAGTCATTTACTGTCGGGCATAGTAAGTGATGAGTCGGGAAATCCGCTCCCGGGAGTATCTGTAGTGGTGGTGGGGACTTCGCTGGGTACCATTACCGACTATGACGGAAAGTATACGCTGAATCTTCCGCATACACCTTGCCGGGTGCGTTATTCTTTTATCGGTCTGGAACCGCAGGAGGTGACGGTGAATAATACGGTGAAGGTACAGAATATGACATTGAGAACGGATGCCCAGCTGCTGGAGGATGTGGTGGTCATCGGTTACGGCAACAAGAACCGGAAGAGTCTGACCAGTTCGATTGTTTCGGTGAAGAAGGAGGACATGGAAAAGCTTTCGCATACGTCGGCTACCGTACAGAACATGCTGGGAGGTACCATCAAAGGGGTGCTGGTGACGCAGAACAGTGGAGAACCGGGGGCTACGTTGTCGATCAATGTGCGTGGGGTGACTTCTCCTTATCCCATTACGACTTCGCTGACGGCCAACAATGCGCCGTTGTATGTGATAGACGGGGTCCCGATGTTTGTGGAAGGGAATGCGCTGAATCCGCTGCTGAATGTCGCTCCGGGAGATATCGAAAGCATTGATGTGCTGAAGGATGCTTCGGCTACGGCCATCTACGGGTCGAGAGGTGCGAATGGGGTGATTATTGTCACCACGAAATCGGGAAGAAAGGGCGAGAAAGTGAAGGTGGAAGCCGGATATACTCTGAGTATCGGGAATCCGGTGAAGGAGTTTGCTCCGCTGGACAACCGGGAGTTCCGGATGTTGCACGAAGAGATTCTGGTCAACTCCATGCGTGCCTATAATGAATCGATGACCGGCAGGGTGGTGTCTACCAATGTGATGCCCGACTTGCTGATGAAATACGGTCGTTTTGAGATGGATCCGCAGACGATGCTTTTTACCGGGTTTCAGGGATTGAACCCCTCGGCTTTCGGGGAGGAGAATGTGAATTGGAACCGGGAGATACGCAACCGCAATGCGTTGACGCATCAGTATAATGTGTCGGTGCGGGGAGGCTCGGAGAAGACGGACTATTCTTTTTCTTTCAACGGAATCAATCAGGATGGCTTGTATAAGTACGATCATATGGATACGTACGGGGGGCGTATGTCATTGAATACGGCTGTGTGCGAACGTGTCCGTGCGGGGGTATTGATGAGCTATTCCAATTCGAGTCGGAAAAGTCCGAGCCAGGAGTCGGTTCTGCAGAGTGATACGCATGCCTGGCTGGTGCGGCCGGATCGTCCTGTCTATGACGAGAACGGCGATTTTCTCCGGATTGATTATGCGGCACACTATGATTTGCCCGAGGGGGTGACGGTAGCCAGTCCGGTGGCCCTGCTGGAACGGAAATCGGAAAATGTGAGCGAACAGTTCATGGGTAATGTGTATCTGGATATTGATATTCTGAAGGACCTGAAGCTGCATGCGGATTTTACACTGGCTTCTTATAATTATTCCAACCGGTATTTCTATCCGGGAAAGACGCAGGAACTGTGGGAAGGAATGATTCCTTATTCCACACTCAGTACCAACCGTTCGAAATATACGAATACGTCTGTCAACTTCCGTGCTGATTACAGCCGGTACTGGAACAGGCATTTGCTGGGAGTGATGCTGGGCTATGGGGCCGACCGGAGTGTGAGCCGGGGAGAGGCTTTCATGTTCCAGGGATTCCCGAACGATGATTACCTGAATAATGTGGGTTCGGCACAGCACGTGTTGTCGTCTGCTGATTTTGTGACGAAGAGCGGACTGAATTCGCTGTACGGCCGTGTGTCGTATGATTATGCCGGAAGGTATCTGCTGGAGGCGAGTTTGCGTGCCGATGCTTCTTCGAAGTTCGGACCGGGCAACCAGTGGGGTGTTTTTCCGGCAGTATCTGCGGGATGGATGCTCAGTGAGGAGGATTTTCTGAAGCGGACCGGCTGGATAGATGAACTGAAACTGAGGTTGAGCTGGGGACAGACCGGTTCGACGAATGTGTCCAGTTTTTCTTACCGCCAGTATTATACGGCAGGACAGTATGGAAACAGTTCTTCCGTACGCCTGCAGGACTTGTTGCCGAATGAGGGAATCCATTGGGAAAAGACGCATGAGGTGAATGCGGGGCTTGACTTTACGTTGTTCTCAGGCCGCTTGTATGGAGGCTTTGACGTGTATTACCGCTATACGGCGGGATCGCTGGCTCCGGCACCTCATATCCTGGAGTCGGGTATGAAGAATTATTACGACAATATCATCGATGTATCGAACCGGGGACTGGAATGGATGATGGGAGGTTATCCGGTGAGGACAAAGGATTTTTCCTGGATGAGTGACCTGAATCTGGCTGTCAACCGCAACCGGATTGAGTCGCTGAACAATGCGCAGATTGCTGTTACCATGCAGGATGCTTTCCTGGTGGGGATGCCTGCCGGAACGGTGAAGGGATATGTGGTGGATCATATCATACAGGATGTGGAGGAGCTTGCGGCATTGAACGAGCAGGCGCAGCAGAAGGGGTTCCCCAATTACCAGAACGGTGGAGAAGGAGATTTCCTGATGCGGGACATGAACGGAGACGGTACAATCTCAGCCGATGACCGGGTGGTGATTGCCAATCCGGAGGCGAAGCTGTTCGGCGGATGGACCAATACGTTCACGTACCGGAACTGGTCGCTTTCGGTGCTGATGCAGTTCCAATGGGGAGGACAGGCCTTGTATTCCAACCTGAATCAGGAGGCTTACGGTTTTCTGGGGCAGAGTGTGGGACGTGAGTTGTTCGGAAATACCTGGACACCGGAACGTCGGGATGCGCGTTATGCGCGTCTGGTGGCTTCTCCGTATAGTATGAACTATCTGGATAATGACCGCTATGTGTTTGAGACCTCGTACTTGCGTATGAAGAATATCACTTTGTCGTATGCTTTGCCTGAAAAGTGGATGACAAAGGCGGGTGCCGCACGGGGAAGTCTGTTTGTCTCGGCTACCAACCTGCTGACCCTGACCGGTTGGCCGGGGCTGGATCCGGAGACCATTGCTTCCGGCATTACAAGCATGGGAACCAACAGCGATCCTTATCCGTTGAGCCGGACGTTCTCGGTGGGAGTCAATTTGCAGTTTTGATCGTAATTTGTATTTATCATGAATCTGAAACATTATATATTGGGAATGATAGGGTTGTGCTGCATGAACGGATGCAGCCTGATGGGACCCATCGACGAGTTGAAACCGGAGTATGTGCTGGATGACGAGACATTGATCACAGATGCGGCCTCGGCGGAAATTGCGGTAGGAGGTATTTATGCTTCGTGGAGAAATTATTCGGGCATCTACAATGCGATGTTCATGCGGAGCGGGGTACTGAAAAGTTCTTCGGTAAACGGGGCGGCAAGTTTTGCTTCCGGAAGTATACTGGATGATAATTTCGTGGTTTCGGAAACCTATACGCAGTTGTATTATGTCGTGAATCAGGCGAATTCGGTACTGGCTGCCTTGCAGGATGGCCGGTCCATCCGGGGCTTGTCGGAGGAGATGCGGCGTAATTACATCAAGGAAGCGAAGTTCAACCGGGCACTGGCACATTTCATGTTGCTGAGGCTTTACGGGGAGTTCTGGAAGCCGGATTCCCGTTATGGGGTGGTCTTGTACGAGGAGCCTGTGAGAGGAAACATTCCGAAGGCCCGTGCTTCAGTGGCGGATTGCTATGCCTTGATTGTGTCCGACCTGGAAGAGGCGTCCGGCTTGCCGGTGAAGACGGCTTCGGGACGTCCGGTGATGTATATGGCCAACGGTCTGTCGGCAAAGGGATTCCTGGCAAAGGTACGGCTGTCGCAGGGAGAGTATAAGGAGGCATACCGACTGGTGGCGGAAGTGCTGGAAGAAGGAAAGGCTCAGGGCATTGTACTGGAAAAGAATTACGGAGATGTGTTTGCCAGTTTCGACAACTCGGAACTGCTGTTTTATCCGTATACGATGAATAACCAGCAGAAAGTGACGAGCAACTGGTACGACTGGAAGGGAGGTGCCGGAAAGACTCTGACGATGATTGCAGAGGCGCATCCGGGCGACCGGCGGTATCAGTGGGCATTTACCAAACCGGTGAATCCGGTGTATCAGATGAACAAGTATCAGATGAATGACCAGATAGAGAACCGGCCGGGCAATTCGCTCTATATGCTGCGTTTGTCGGAACTGTATTTCATTCAGGCGGAGGCTGGACTCCGGAAGGGTATCCTGACGCCGGAACAAGTGCGGGGACTGCTGGCTCCGCTGATGAAGCGTGCGGGTTTTGATGACGGGTATCTGAAACAGGTGAAGGATGCGGACCTGCTGATGGAAATTTTCGACCAGAAGTATCTGGAACTGTTTGGAGAGAACTTTGAGGAATGGTTTGATATGGTGCGCTATCACGCACTCGATGGAGTGGACTGGCAGGCCCGGAAGTATGTGACGGTCTGGTCGGGAGGAGGTATTCTTCCTTTGCCCCGTATGGCGCTCTCTGGGAATGATTTGTTGGAACAGAATCCTTAATCTGAAATATAAAATATACTGCATATGAAAAAAATTGGTTGGGTGGCCATTGCTGCCGCAGGTTTGTTGGGTGCCTGTCACCCTGTATCGGAAGGATATACGATTCACGGAACGCTTACGGGTGAGCACATAGACGGAAAGGTTTATCTGGAGTGTCTGGACTCCTTGAATAATCCGGTCACGGTGGACAGTACGGAAATGAAGGAAGGTAAGTTTGTCTTGTCGGGCGTGGTATCTGTTCCGTCGATGCATTACCTGGTGATTGATACGAACTGTCCGGGAGAAAAAGCTGACTTGCGAAACCGGAAGTTCAGGGCCATGCTCTATCTGGATAATTCGGATATTTCCTTTTCGGGTGATGTGGCTACTTTGCCGGGATTTTATTATTCACCAGATCGCCGGTCGATATCTCCAACGGTTACCGGATCACCTACGCACGATTTGTTCCTGCAGATGAACGCCGGTTGGAAACCGCTGACGGATACATTGGCGGCATTGAATGAGCGTTATCTGAACGAGTATTATATACCAGAATTGGAGGGTGAGGAGGTCGATGTATCAGTCGGTAAGGAATTAGTGCGGGAAGAGAGGAAGTGGAGTGATAAATTGCTTCAGGCCAAGTTGGATTTTATTAAGAGAAATGCCCGCTCAATCGTGGCCTTGGACCAGGCAATTGTGCTGTTCTCTGAACCGGACATGTCGTTTACTTCCGCACAGATGGATGAACTGCTGGGCTGGTTTGAACCTCACTGGAAGGGTACACCGGAGTGGGAACGGCTGGAAAGAACAGCATCGTCGGTGCGCTGGATGGCCATCGGAGAGAAGTATAAGGATATAGAGGTGTTGGACCGCAACGGACAGACCGTTCGTCTGTCTTCACTGATTCCGGAAGGCGAGTATGTGATGCTGGAGTTCTGGGCAAGCTGGTGCGGGCCCTGCCGGGCAGAAATTCCTCACTTGAGAAAGGTGCGCGAGAAATACAAGGATTTTGCGATTGTCAGCATTTCGGTGGATGAGAAGGATTCGGAATGGCAGAAGGCACTGAAAGAAGAAAAAATGGACTGGACGCAGGGGCGTATGGAAGGAGGAATCTACGGTGAGGCGGCACAGCAGTACCACATCATGTCTGTGCCTATGTGCCTGATTCTGGACAAGGAAGGTCGTTTCTACAAATCGAACGTGCGTGGAGCTTACCTGGATGCCTTCCTGGAAGATTTGTATGCCGGGAAATTGTAAAAAAGGAGAATAAATCGCATTTGTGTCTTTATTTTATAAGGTTTTATTAATGGTGTGAAAGGGTACGTTCCGGAAGGAAGGTATCCTTTCTTTTTTATGCCGGGCTGTGGCAGGAAACGGGAACGAGGAGAGGGACAGATAAAAATCTCCGGGAGTACCTCTGCAATTGAAATTCCCGTTTCTGATTGCGGATGTACTTCCGGAGAATAATATGTAATGACTCAGGCAATGGCTTTCGGTCCTGTAAAAGTAGAGGAGGATTGCCATCCTTACTGAGGTTTCGTCTTCTTTTGCCTTTACTTACTGGTCCGGATTTTTGCGTTTTCCCTGATAGTGTGGCGGAAGGTCCTTTTCAATGGCCTGATAAGACTCGGTCATGAGTTTCTGCAGGTTAGCTTCTCCCTTACCTATGGGATAGATGGCCGGATGGATGGTCAGTTTCATGGGATGCCAAGAAAGCGTTTTTCCGGTGCGCGGCAGGATGTCGAAAGAACCGTCGATGGTCAGCGGTACGACCGGAAGCTGCAATTGGTCGGCAAGCAGGAAGGCTCCCTTCTTGAAATCGGCCATATGCCCGGTAAAGGTACGTGCACCTTCCGGGAATACCATCAGTGAAGTACCGTCCTGCAGTACCTTTTCTGCGTGCTTGATGGTTTCGTATACCTTTCGCGGACTGGATTTGTCGACGAAGATGAATCCGGCCGATTCACAGGCTTTTCCTACAAACGGCAGTTTGCGCAGGCTCTTTTTCATCATCCATTTGAAGTTGCGGCCCAGGAAACCGTAAATCAGGAAGATGTCGAACGAGCCCTGATGATTGGCTACGAATACGTACGAGGTCTTCTTGTCCAGGTGTTCCCTTCCGACGACCTTGATGGGTAGTAAAAACAGGCGGCAGGTAAGCTGCGACCAGATCTTTCCGGGATAGTATCCCCATACGTGCCCATCGCCCAACCAGCAGCCGAGGATGGTGATGAGGGCTGTCAGAATCGTGATTACCAGGAAGATGGGTAATCCGATGCAGATTTGATAGATAAGATATAAGAATTTCATATACTTGATGGTTTTTGATTATTGCTGTTTTCGTAATGTGATAAGCGTGATTTCCGGCCAGGCTCCCAGTCGCATGGGAAAGAGGATATGCCCCAGTCCGATGTTTACGTACAAGCCCCGTCCTCCTTCGGTGTACAGTCCGTTGTGCTCCGGGTAGATGAAGCGCGAAATGGAGAAACCGAATACGCTGATCTGCATGTCGTGGGTGTGCCCGGCCAGCATGAGCTGGATATCGGTGTCGGGAAGCACTTCCCTGCGCCAGTGGGTAGGATCGTGACTGAGGAGTACCTTGAACAGTGTTCCGGTATCTTTTAATGCAGCCTTCAGGTCGGCCCTGTCCGGAAAAGGCGGGTTGCCGCTGTTCTCTACTCCCACCAGTGCGATGGAGTCGTTCCCGCGGCGGATAATCCGGTGTTCGTTCAGCAGTAGTTGCCATCCCATTCTTTTCTCTCTTTCAATCAGAGAATCGACATTGGCCTGTTGCTGTGCCGGATTGTCCCATCGGGCATAGGTCGCATAATCATGGTTGCCCAGGATGGAATAGACCCCGTCTCTGGCTTGTAACTTGGAAAGCGTCTGCATGAAAGGGAGTACCTCATCGGCATTATGGTTTACCAGGTCTCCGGTGAAGACGGCCAGATCGGGGTGCTGCGCATTGCACAGTCGTACGGCTTTTTCCAGAGCTGCGGGATTGTTGCCCCAACTGCCCGTATGCATGTCGGACAGCTGCAGGATCCGGTATCCGTCGAATTCGGCGGGGAGGTCGCGGGAGGCAAATGTAACCTCTCTGACCTGGAAGAATTCTTTTCCTTTGATGGCCCCGAACAGCATATAGGCCACGGTAGCAAGTGCAATGAGCAAATTGCCGGTGACCGAAAGTCGGGTGATTTTCTTTCCTCTGAGAGGGGGAATCAGGGCGCTGAGTCCTCTTCCCAGCAGGTGAAAGAGGGCGAAAAGGCTTTTGGGGATGGCAATGCACAGGGCGATAATCAGGTACGTTCCCATGTAGGAGTTCAACTGTTCCCACCCGATGATGAAGACAACCAGTGCCAGGAGCAACAGCAGGGAGGGCAGCCAGAAGACCCGTCGTAACGGGTGGTTCTTCCCGTAAGGACGGATATAATAGCGGTACAGATACCAGTCCGGAAGCAACAGCAGGACTAGAAAAAACAGGGACACACGTAATAATATCATAGAAGACTCATTGCTGTAAGTTGGAAATCAGGTATTTCTTCACTTCTTCCGGAGTCTTTCCCCGGCGAAGGGCATAGTCGTTCACTTGTTCTTCGCTGATCTTTCCTACCGAAAAGTACCGTGAGGCCGGATGAGCAAACATCAGTCCGCAGACAGAAGCCAGCGGTTGCATCATCCCGTTCTCGGTGAGACGGATGCCGATCCGGTCCATCTCAATCAGTCCGTTCAGCAGGTGGCTGACAGAGATGTCGGGCAGTGAGGGATATCCTACTGCCGGACGTATGCCCTGATATTCTTCGCGCAGGAGTTCTTTCATGGAAAGTTTCTCATCCGGTGCATATCCCCAGATTTTTGTGCGCAGGGTCTGATGCATCTTTTCTGCAGCTGCTTCAGCCAGCCGTTCCGACAGAATCTTGACCAGCATGTGTTTGTAGTCGTCGTCGGTGAACAGTTCTTCCATGGCCCCATCTACCGTGGTGGCGAATCCTCCTACGGTATCGGTGATGCCGGAAGAAAGGGGCCGGACAAAATCGCTCAGACAGAGGAACGGATCTTCCGGTCTGACCCGGGTCTGCTGTCTGAGCAACGGAAACCGGGTTCCCTCCAGAATGAGATTATCGCCGTCGGAATTGGCATTCATGAGCCGGTAAATTCCGTATACCTTGTATTTCCCGTCGAGGTAATTGAGCATGCGCATGGCTTCCTTGTGCAACTGCATGGCCTCGGCTGCCTTTCCGCGTTCCTCTTCCGGAAAACTGGCCAGCCATCCGGCACGGCAGGCATCACATCCGTGGATGTCGGCAATGGTTGCAAAGCGCGGCTGGAATCCCCAGGCAAAAAAGAAATAAATCCAGTTGACGTAATCCGTCAAGTCATGTATCTCGTAAGTGATGGTTGTAATCTCTGTCTGCATAAAATCTGAATCAGGTAATTTGATTTATCTGTCGAATGACAAAGCCTGTCCACGGTAGGAGGTATCTACCTGACTGCCGTCGTATACCAGGTGTCCGTTGACAAAGGTTTTCTCTACCTTGCTGTGGAACACCTGACCCTCCATCGGACTCCATCCGCATTTGCTCAGAATGCACGAAGGAGTAAGGGGCCATGCCTTGTCCGGATGAACTAGGACAAGGTCGGCCTGATAGCCTTCACGGATAAATCCTCTGCGGGAAATCTGGTAAAGGAGGGCCGGAGCATGACACATCTTCTGTACCAGCTGTTCCATGCTGAATACTTCTTCGCGTACGAGTTCCATCATGCTTACCAGCGAGAACTGCAGGGTAGGCATGCCGGATACGGCCTTCAAGGCTCCTCCCTGCTTTTCACTGAGGAGGTGGGGAGCATGGTCGGTACCGATGACATCTACCCGGTTGCTGCTGAGGGCCTTTCTCAAGGCATCCCGGTCGCTCCGGGTTTTGATGGAAGGATTGCACTTGATGCGCGCTCCCAGTTTTGGATAGTCCTCGTCACAGAACATCAGGTGAGACACACAGGCTTCTGCCGTAATCCGTTTTTCATTCAGCGGCTTGTCTTCCAGCAAATCCAGTTCGTCTGCAGTACTGATGTGCAGGATGTGCAGGCGTGCTCCCGTTTCCTTGGCCAGTTGCACGGCCAGTCGGGAAGAAGAGAGGCAAGCCTCCCGGCTGCGTATCAGCGGGTGGCAGGTGATATCCGGATCTTCTCCATATTTTTCCTTGAAAAGTTCGGTATTCTGGCGGATGATGTGCTGGTCTTCACAATGCGTGGCAATCAGCATGCCGGCTTCGGAGAAAATCTTGCGAAGAGTCTCCATGCGGTCAACCAGCATGTTTCCCGTACTGGCACCCATGAACAGTTTGACTCCGCACACCTTTTTCCGGTCCAGTTGGGCAAGCAGGGAAGCGTTGTTGTTGGTGGCTCCGAAATAGAACGAATAATTAACCATACACTTCTTGGCTGCATCCTCGAACTTGTTCTCCAGGGCTTCCAGGGTAGTAGTCTGCGGATTGCAGTTCGGCATGTCCATGAAGGAAGTTACCCCACCGGCAGCAGCTGCCATGGTCTCACTGCTCATGTCTGCCTTGTGGGTCAGTCCCGGATCTCTGAAATGCACATGATCATCGATGACTCCCGGAATCAGGTAAGCCCCTTGTGCATCGATTTCTTCTTCACACTCTTCTGACGGTCTCTGGGAACCGGTCAGCACTTCACTGATCGTTTCTCCTTCGATGACTATCGAACCTTGAAATTTTTTGCCTTCATTGACAATGACGGCGTTGGATATCCATATACGTTTCATACTTTTTTAGCGTGATTGAGGGTTGGCATGGGGATATTTCTTGAACCAGCTGTCCCATTTCAGGCGGATAACGCCAAAGACAGCTTCCCCGAAAATACTGGAATTCATCTTGGAAGTACCGAGTTCCCGGTTAATGAAAATCACGGGCACTTCAATAATCTTGAATCCGCATTTATAGGCCGTGAACTTCATTTCAATCTGGAAGGCATAGCCTTTGAAGCGGATCTTGTCGAGAGGTATGGTTTCCAGCACCTGACGGCGGTAACACTTGAATCCGGCTGTGGTATCGTGGATGGGAATACCTGTGACAAAGCGCACATACTTGGAAGCAAAATAAGACATCAGTACCCGTCCCATGGGCCAGTTGACGACATTGACGCCACTGACATAGCGTGATCCGATGGCTACATCTCCATTGCCTTCATGGCAGGCCTGATACAGCCGTGGCAAGTCGTTGGGATTATGACTGAAATCGGCATCCATCTCAAAAATATAATCGTACTGATGCTCGATGGCCCATTTGAAACCTGTAATATAAGCCGTGCCCAATCCGAGTTTACCCTTGCGTTCAATCATGAACAACTGGTCGGGAAATTCGGCCTGCAGTCTTTTGACAATGGCTGCCGTTCCGTCCGGAGAATTGTCTTCGATGATCAGAATGTGAAAACTTTTCTCTAGTCCGAATACCGCACGTATAATGTTTTCAATATTTTCCTTTTCGTTATACGTTGGAATAATTACGATGCTGTCACTCGTTGTTTGCATACCTTCATTTTCTTTTGTACAAAGATATAAAATAAAACAGAAACATAAGCAGGATGTATATGACGCGTTGTGGAAAAAAGATTTTTTTCTACGCTTCCTGATTATGCTTCTGTCTGAAAGAGGGGATGCTTCCCGGATCTTCCGGGAGTCTATCTGGTGTCTGAGGCAATGTGCTTACTTCTTTTCCGGCTGAGGTACCTGCTGGAATATCAGGAGGTTGCGCTGGCTGACCGTCCATCCGTTCTTGTCTTTTCTGACGTTCTTGGTGTCATCGTCTTCCACATTCCATGCGAAGCCTCCTTTCGGCAATTTGCGCTGGTCCAGAATCTCATTCGGTCTTCCGTCTGAGAAAAACAGTTCGACCTTCGAAGAGTCCTGACTGAAAACCAGGAACAGTGAGAGGTTCTCCTGGTCGGTACTTTCCATGCGTATCCCTTCTTCGAAAGGACGGATACAGTCTTTTCGAACTTCACTCCATACGTATCCTGCCGAGGCAATGCAACCGTGTTCGTCACGGTCGTTTCCCACTTGAACAAGAGTGTCCTGTACTTCGGTAGCGCTTGCTTGCTGGCGCTTCTGCTGACAACCAGTGGCCAGACAAATGAATCCGATACAATAAAATGCTAGTCGTATCATAATGCGGTTAATTTAAAATTAAATCAGGGATTAAATCGATATATTCTTGACTGACCCCGTTTTCAGTCAATGTCGGGCGATATTTGAGATAACGCTGTACGAAATTTTCGTGCGACGGAAGTTGTCCGGCCACCTGCCTGTAGCACTCCAGGCTCTGAGGAATGTTTCCGCATATCAGGTATGCAGCCCCGCAGCTCACCCAGTCGTCTATGCTGGCTTTCTGGTTCCGTATCAGTTTTTTGTAGAACCGTATGGCCTCCGTAAACTGTTGTTTCTGGAAATAGCAGCGCGCGATAGACTGCTGGGCCAGTACGTTGTTCTCGTCCAGATACTCCACCTTGAAAAAGTACGCCAGTGCCTTGTCGTATTCTTTCAGGAAAAACAGGCACATACCGATTTGCAGCTGGATGTTATGGTTGTCGGGCTGAAGAGGTTCTGCCTTCTGGAAATACCGGAGTGCTTGTTCGTTATCTCCTAGTTTCTGATAGCAGATTCCCAGGTGCGTCAGGTTCCAGGATTGGTCGGGGCACAACAGGTCAGCCTTCTGATAGGCCTCAATGGCACTGTCGTATTCGTATTGTCCCTGAAGGGCAAATCCCAGCTTCCCCCAAAGGTCGGCATCGTTCTGGTGGCTGGTGGTACTTAACTGCTGATACAGTTCTGTTGCTTCTTTCAGGTATTTCTTATGCAAAAGATAGTCGGCTGTTTGTTTCAGTTTTTCCGGTATTTGTATGAAAGAAGTCAGTGCCGGTACCCTCCAGAGGGCCAGTGGCTTTTGGAATATGTCTTCTTCCTCCTTACGGAATTTCCACAGTTTGAAGAACCGGTACAGGTCGTGAATGTACTGCTTGCAAACTGTAAATGGTCGTGGGGTGTCATTGTGCGAAAGCAGTGCTTTCATCTCTTCGGGCAGGTCTTCCTGGTTTTCCGGAAGCTGAGCCTCCGTCATCCCTTGCTGAATCATCGGATTCAGGCTGAGGGTAAAGCAGAAAGAATACTTGTCGGAATTACAGAATTCATCGGAAGACAGCAGCATGCCGATCAGGGAGGTTTTCTTGTCGTCCTCGGTACGAAACAGCGCAGATACCTCCGGGGTCTGCTTGTCGAACGGATAAAACCAGTGGGCAGCCTGCTGGAAAAAAGGGAAACTCTTCAATTGGGAGAAACTGCCCATGTGAGTGTCTGCTCCTTTCTTCTGCAAGGCATTCAGCTTGCTGAGAGTCTTGCTTATTTCTTCGATATTTTTTCCCAGTTCCGGACTGAGGTCTTCCAGCGAAGACAAGTCCTTGATCTGAATCGTTTTGTCGAAAGCCTGAGAGTCGCTCATCATGCGCGGCAGAATTTCTTCCTGCATCTTTTTGTTGATCTGCTCAGTCTCCCGGGTAAGCAGCAGCAACTGCTGTATCTCGAAGAAAGTGTCAACCGTTTTCATCGATTCAGCCATCCGGGTCAATCGCTTGCCCAGTTCCGGATACAGCTCCAGCCGCTCTTCCTGGATGGATGCGACAATGGCAATGCCTGTCAGTGCCCTTAACGTCACCACAGGTTCCTGGCGCTGCTCGAAGGCATCCATCAGGAACTGAAATTTGGCGGTATCAAACAATTTCAGCAAACTCAGTGTGACGGCGCTGACCATTACGGCAATGTCGTTGGCAGGAATCAGCAGCGAATCCAGTATTCCGCGGGCCTCTGTCTGCTCCTCTTCTGTCCAGTGCAGTGAAGTCCAGACCTTATCAAACAGCTCGTCCACATTCTTCTGGTGCTGCAATGCCAGCGCTTTCAGTTTTTCATTTCTGACCTCGGGCGAGGTAACCGTAAGCTCCAGGATACCGGTATCCTGACTGAAAGCCTCCAATGTCAGGGAGATATCCTTGAGGGTACGTGAAGAAGACAGATGATACTGGCGGTATTTGTCCGGGAAATATCCGTATGCAGTCTTGTAGTTCTGCATGAACTCACACCGGTCGGCCAGTTTATAGGCATTCTGGAGCAACTGCGTGTACAGATTTTTCCGTTGCGGATCTTCCGTTCCCTGTGCCGCATATTGCAGCAGATAGTGATAAGTGGTCTGCATTCCCTCTACTTCTCTCTGTATCTCCCAGTTCTCGGTTTTGACAGCAAACGCATGTAATTGTGTCAGTGCTTCCTTCAGCCTTTTTTCGTTTAAAAAATGAATGATATCTTTATGCATACGATTTTGTCTGATTTGATAAATGCAAATATAACGATTATTTTGTAATTTTGCGGATATCTATAAAAAGCAAAATGAATATAGAGAAACTTCAGGAAATTTATGCCACGCATCCGAATACGGAGGGCTTGGCTTCACTTATAGACAATGCAGGTATCCGTACCGTTTTCATGGATGGCGTACATGCTTCATGCGTATCATTCTTTGTCTCAGGCTTTGTAAAGAAACATTCAGGCACTCATCTGATTGTGCTGAATGATCAGGAAGAAGCAGGATATTTCTATCACGACCTCGTACAGGTGAACGGTGAGAAGGATACCTTCTTTTTCCCTTCTTCGTTTCGCAGAGCCATCAAGTACGGTCAGCGGGATGCGGCCAACGAGATTCTTCGGACAGAGGTCTTGAACGAACTGGCAGAAGGAGCGGGACGGGTGATTGTGACCTACCCGGATGCACTGGCCGAAAAGGTCGTTTCCAAGAGCGTATTGAGCAGCAGTACCCTTCCGCTGTCGGTAGGACAGGAGGTAGAAAGCGACAAACTGACGGAACAGCTTACTGCGTGGGGATTCGAACATGTCGATTACGTGTATGAACCCGGACAGTTTGCCATGCGAGGCAGCATCCTGGATGTGTATTCCTTTGCCTCGGAATACCCGTTCCGCATCGACTTTTTCGGCAGTGAGATAGACAGTATCCGGACTTTTGAGGTAGAGACTCAGTTGTCGAAGGAGCGTAAGGATTCGGTAAATATTGTACCGGAACTTTCCGCCCTGTCTTCCACCCGGGTCAGTCTGCTTGACTTCGTCCCCCGGGATACGGTGCTCTGGGTGAAAGACCTGTTGTGGGTGAGGGAGCGGATTCAGATGGTACGTGAAGAAGTCCTTTCTCCGCAGGCGGTGATTGCTCAGGAAGGAGAGGGTACATCGCTGGACGACCTGGAAAGTCTGCTGATAGAAGAAACCGATTTTGTCGAGAAGGCGGGTGAACTGAAGCGGATTGATTTCGGGCATAAGGCCGTCGGAACGCCGCAGGCTGTCCTGAAATTCAACACTTCCGTGCAACCGATTTTCCATAAGAACTTTGATATGGTGGCAAGTACCCTGACCGACTACCAGCTCCGGAACTATGCGCTGTACATCTGTTCCGACAGCCAGAAGCAGACCGACCGGTTGTGCGACATATTCCGGGAAAGGGGAGACCAGATTACCTTTATTCCGGTCGACCGTACCCTGCACGAAGGTTTTGTCGACCATACCCTGAAGATGTGTATCTTCACGGATCATCAGATATTCGACCGTTTCCATAAATATAATCTCCGCAGCGACAAGGCGCGGAGCGGAAAGGTGGCCCTGTCACTGAAAGAACTGAATCAGTTTGAACCGGGCGACTATGTGGTGCATATCGACCATGGTATCGGTAAGTTTGCCGGACTGGTAAGAATCCCAAACGGCAATACCACCCAGGAGGTCATCAAGCTGATTTATCAGAATGATGATGTGGTCTTTGTGTCCATCCACTCTCTGCACAAGATCTCAAAATACAAAGGCAAGGAAGGAGAACCTCCCCGTATCAGTAAGTTGGGTACCGGGGCCTGGGAGAAAATCAAGGACCGGACGAAGACGAAAATCAAGGACATTGCCCGCGACCTCATCAAACTCTATTCGTTGCGCAAGCAGGAAAAAGGCTTCCGCTACAGTCCGGACAGCTTTCTGCAGCATGAACTTGAGGCCAGTTTCCTCTACGAGGATACTCCCGATCAGCTGAAGGCGACCCAGGAGGTCAAGCAGGATATGGAAAGCGACCGTCCGATGGACCGTCTGGTCTGCGGTGATGTCGGTTTTGGAAAGACGGAAGTGGCCATCCGGGCGGCTTTCAAGGCAGTAGCCGACAACAAGCAGGTCGCTGTGCTGGTGCCGACCACGGTACTGGCCTACCAGCATTTTCAGACCTTCAGGAAACGTCTGGAAGGACTGCCCTGCAAGGTTGATTATTTGAGTCGTGCCCGTACCGCCAAGGATACCAGCCGGATTCTGAAGGAACTGGCTTCGGGAGATGTCAATATCCTGATTGGTACCCATAAAATTATTGGAAAGAGCGTAAAGTTCAAGGACTTAGGACTGCTGATTATCGATGAGGAACAAAAGTTCGGGGTCAGTGTGAAGGAAAAGCTTCGTCAGATGAAAGTGAATGTGGATACGCTGACAATGACGGCGACTCCGATTCCCCGTACACTTCAGTTCTCGCTGATGGGAGCCCGTGACTTGTCGGTGATTCAGACTCCTCCTCCCAACCGTTATCCGATTCAGACGGAGGTGCATACCTTCAATGAGGAAATCATTTCCGAGGCCATCAATTTTGAGATGAGCCGCAACGGACAGGTCTTTTTCGTCAACAACCGTATCCATAATCTGTTGGAACTTAAGGCCATGATTGTGCGCAACATTCCCGATTGTCGCGTATGTATCGGTCACGGACAGATGAAACCGGAGGAACTGGAAAAGATTATCTTCGATTTCATGAATTACGACTATGACGTGTTGCTGGCCACCACCATCATCGAGAGTGGAATCGATATACCGAATGCGAATACTATCATCATCAACCAGGCACAGAACTTCGGTTTGAGCGACCTGCATCAGATGCGCGGGCGTGTGGGCCGAGGAAACAAAAAGGCTTTCTGTTACCTGCTGGCTCCTCCGCTTTCTTCTCTTACTCCCGAGGCGAAACGTCGTCTGGAAGCCATAGAGAATTTCAGTGACCTGGGCAGCGGCATTCATATTGCCATGCAGGACCTGGACATCCGGGGGGCCGGAAACATGTTGGGAGCCGAACAAAGCGGATTCATCGCCGATTTGGGATATGAGACCTATCAGAAGATTCTGGCAGAGGCTGTGACCGAGTTGAAGAACGAAGAGTTTTCCGAACTTTATGCCGAGGAAATCAAGGCCGGAGAAGAAAAAATCAGTGGAGAGGAGTTCGTGGACGAATGTACTCTTGAGAGTGATCTGGAACTGCTCTTCCCCAATGAATACATTCCAAGCAGCAGTGAGCGTATGTTGCTTTACCGGGAGTTGGACAAACTGGAACTTGACAGGGATGTGGATGCTTTCAAGGACAGGTTGGTAGACCGTTTTGGAAAGATTCCGCCTGAAGGAGAGGAACTGATCCGGGTGGTCGCTCTGCGGAGAATTGCCAAGCGTCTGGGAATCGAGAAAGTGATACTGAAGGCGGGCCGGATGACCCTTTATTTTGTAAGCAACCTGGACAGCCCTTACTATCAGAGTGCGGCTTTCGGAAAAGTCATTGACTACATGACCAAGTATCCGAGAAACTGCAACCTGCGAGAGCAGAGCGGAAAGAGAAGCATGGTAGTCAAGGACGTGACGGACGTGGAGCAGGCTGTACGGATTCTGCAGGAAATGGTCAGCCTGGGATAACCCCGCCGGTCTTTCCAGGGGCATGTACCGTTGTCTGTTCCGTCAGCCGGACAGAAGTGCCCGGCAGGTGCAGACCGGTGTAACTGACATAAAAAGTGAGCCGTAATATCCTTCTGAGGAAGGGATATTACGGCTCGTAGCATGAACTATTTACAGGTATTGCACAAGATAACTCAAGATTACTTCTTTAAAGCAGCCAGTGCCGCATCGTAGTCTGGTTCCTGAGTGATTTCCGGTACCAATTCGGTATACATCACCTTTCCGTTCGGATCGAGGATGACGATGGCACGTGTCAGCAGGCCCGCCAAAGGTCCTTCACCAATCAGCACTCCGTAGTTGCGTCCGAAATCAGTATTGTTTCTGAAATCAGAGAGTGCAATGACATTTTCAATACCTTCTGTTGTGCAGAAACGGCCCTGAGCAAAAGGCAAGTCCTTTGAGACAGCCAGTACCAGCGTATTCTCCATCTGCGAAGCCAGCTGATTGAATTTTCTGACTGAAGTCGCGCACACACCGGTATCCAGACTCGGGAAAATGTTCAGCAAGAGGTATTTGCCTTTTCCGTCAGCCAATGAGAAAGTGCTTAAATCACCTTTTACAAAAGAAAAATCGGGTGCCTGTGTGCCGGCTTGTATGAATTCTCCTGACAGTACGACAGGATTTCCTTGAAATTTTACAGTTGACATAATCTTATATATTTTAAATTGGTTCTATAGTTGTAACAATTATAATTAGGAAAAAGTTTATTCTTTCATTTTAATTTATCGTGCTCCCAATTTCCGCTAAACAAAAATAGTCAGATTTTAATCAATTAATACTCTGTTTGTTGGATATATTTTGTCTATGGTGTTATGTTTTGTAACATAAATAGCCAGTATGTAGTTTTTTTTGATTTATTTTGCAGCAGTAAACCAAACCGATTAAAACAAAAAATGAAAAGAACATTAAAAGATTATTTGTTGCTTATGCTGAAAGGCATGGGAATGGGAGCGGCAGATGTGGTTCCGGGTGTATCTGGAGGTACTATAGCCTTTATAGTGGGTATTTACGACGAACTGATTGACTCCATAAAAAGCATTAATACCGAAAGTCTGAAGTTGTTTTTTACCGGAAAGTGGGCTGCTTTCTGGAATAAGGTAAATGGAAATTTCCTGTTGTTTCTTTTGGCCGGAATAGGTATCAGCGTATTTTCACTGGCAAAAGTCATTACTTGGCTGCTGACCGATTATCCGGTGCTGGTATGGTCCTTTTTCTTTGGTCTGGTACTGGCGTCTACCTGGTTTGTCGGAAAGGACATCAAGGGCTGGAACTGGAAGACCATTTTAGGTTTCATCTGTGGGGCGGCACTGGCCTTTTACATTACGGTAGCTACTCCTGCCGAAACTCCTTCCAACTGGTTGTTTATTTTCCTTTGTGGGGCCATTGCTATCTGTGCAATGATTCTACCGGGTATTTCCGGCAGTTTTATTCTGGTGCTTTTGGGCAAATACTTCTTTATCATGGATGCCGTTAAGACGCTCGACTTGGTGGTCATCGGTATTTTCGGTGCCGGAGCCTGTGTCGGAATCACTAGTTTCTCACGTATATTGTCTTTTGCCCTCAAACACTTCCGTAATATTACATTGGCCGTACTGACCGGTTTTATGCTGGGTTCTCTGAATAAGGTATGGCCTTGGAAAGAAGTGGTCGACAATACCCACGGAATGGCCATTGAGACCAATGTGATGCCTAATCAGTTTGTAGTTGAGGCCATTGTATTGATGGTGGTCGGTTTCTTCCTGGTGACTTTCCTGGAGAAACTCTCGTCCAAGAAACCGGCTGAGAAATAATCTCAAGGCGGATTTCCCGGATAGTTATTCTGGATACTTTAAGATTTTCCATAGAAGAAATTCATTTTTCAGGCAGGAGGCGCATGCTTCCTGCCTGATTTTTTAGGTACCGGAGATTTTTGTCCAGGAACTTTCACGCATGCTTGTAAATTTTATCTGCTGTTTATATCTTTGCAAGGCTAGCTGAGGTGACATTAGGCTGCATCTGTGTTTTTTATTTTTATTAATGTAATAAACAAATGCTTTATGTACACGGTAATTAAGCGAATGGAAATATCAGCTTCGCACTTTCTGACCTTATCTTATGCAAGCAAATGTGAGCACTTGCACGGACACAACTGGATTATTACAGTCTATTGCCGCTCGGCCGAACTGAATGAGAATGGAATGGTCGTCGATTTTTCGCATATCAAGAAAGTCGTGAAAGACCAGCTCGACCATAAACACCTGAACGAGGTACTTCCCTGTAACCCTACAGCGGAAAATATTGCCAGATGGATCTGCGACCAGATTCCTCATTGCGTAAAGGTTGAAGTCACTGAATCGGAAGGGAATACGGCGGTTTATGAGAAAGATTAATGAAATATTCTACAGCCTGCAGGGCGAAGGGTTTCATGTGGGAGCGCCTGCGGTGTTTGTCCGTTTTTCCGGATGTAACTTGAAATGTGATTTCTGCGATACCCGGCACGAGGAAGGGAAGATGATGAGCGACGAGGAACTGCTGGCCGCGGTGACTGCCTATCCGTGCAGGATGGTGATTCTGACGGGAGGGGAGCCCGGACTGTGGATTGACGAGGAGCTTGTCGGCCGCCTTCATCAGGCCGGGAAATATGTGGCCATAGAGACCAACGGGACCTGTGTGCTTCCCGATTCCATTGATTGGGTGACCTGTTCTCCCAAGCAGGGCAGCCGGTTGAAACTGAAACGGATGGATGAAATAAAGGTGGTGTATGTGGGACAGGATGTCTCTCCTTATCTGCAATGGAAAGCTGCCCATTATTTTCTTCAGCCCTGTTCCTGCCGGAATACACAGGAAGTCATTGACTATATCAAGGCACATCCCGAATGGAGACTGAGTCTGCAGACTCACAAACTGATTGACATTCCCTGAACAAACAGGGTCCAGTATCGGGGGCGATATCGGGAACAGACGGGAAAACGGGACGGCTCGCGGAGTACGCGGATAAATAAAAAGCGAGGCTGCGTTTCACATTTCAAGTGAAGGCAGCCTCGCTTTTTATTGGGAATCCCTTATCAGGAATCTCTTGATATTACTCTTCCGTCTCGAGCAACAGGTTCATTACCTGGCAAGCCGACTTGGCTACAGAGGTTCCAGGACCGAAGATAGCCATGACTCCTGCCTTGTACAGGAAATCATAGTCCTGTGCCGGAATCACACCACCGGCGAAGACCAGAATATCTTCTCGTCCCAGACGCTTCAATTCGGCAATAATCTGCGGAATCAGTGTCTTGTGTCCGGCAGCCAGTGAAGAAACTCCCACTGCATGCACGTCATTTTCGACGGCCTCACGTGCAGCTTCTTCCGGAGTCTGGAACAACGGTCCCATATCGACGTCGAAACCACAATCGGCAAAACCGGTTGCCACTACCTTTGCGCCACGGTCGTGTCCGTCCTGCCCCATCTTGGCAATCATGACACGCGGACGACGGCCTTCTCTCTTGGCAAATTCTTCTGTCAGTTCGCAAGCTTTTGCGAAATCTGCATCTTTTTTACTTTCTGATGAATACACTCCTGATATCGTTCTGATTACAGCTTTATAACGTCCTACGACAACTTCGCAGGCATCGGATATTTCTCCCAGTGTAGCACGTACGCGTGCAGCTTCTACAGCCAGCTCCAGCAGGTTGCCCTTGCCTGTCTTCACGCATTCGGTGATGGCAGCCAGTGCCTTGTCCACCTCAGCCTGGTTACGTCCTTCTTTCAGGCGGCGCAGGTTCTCGATCTGTTCCTGACGAACGGCAGTATTGTCCACCTCAAGAATATCAATCGGGTCTTCTTTTTCCAGACGGTACTTGTTGGTACCCACAATGGTCTGTTCGCCCGAGTCGATACGAGCCTGAGTGCGAGCCGCAGCCTCTTCGATACGCATTTTGGGAATACCGGTCTCGATGGCCTTTGCCATACCGCCCAGACGTTCGATTTCCTGAATGTGTTCCCATGCCTTGTGGGCCAGTTCGTTGGTCAGTGACTCTACATAATATGAACCTCCCCATGGGTCTACGTTCTTACAGATCTGCGTTTCTTCCTGGATGTAAATCTGCGTATTACGTGCGATACGTGCAGAGAAGTCGGTCGGCAGTGCGATGGCTTCGTCCAGGGCGTTGGTATGCAGTGACTGAGTGTGTCCCAGTGCGGCAGCCATGGCTTCGATACAGGTACGGCCTACGTTGTTGAACGGATCCTGCTCGGTAAGCGACCATCCTGAAGTCTGAGAGTGGGTACGCAATGCCAGTGACTTCGGATTCTTCGGGTTGAACTGCTTGACGATTTTAGCCCACAGCATACGGGCTGCACGCATTTTGGCAATTTCCATGAAGTGGTTCATACCGATGGCCCAGAAGAACGACAGACGTGGAGCAAAGGCATCAATGTCGATGCCGGCAGCTACACCCGCACGCAGGTATTCCAGACCGTCGGCCAGTGTATATGCCAGTTCAATGTCGGCCGTAGCACCGGCTTCCTGCATGTGATAACCAGAGATGGAGATTGAATTGAATTTCGGCATTTTCTGAGAAGTATACTCAAAGATATCCGAAATGATCTTCATGGAGAAGGCTGGCGGATAAATGTAGGTATTGCGCACCATGAATTCCTTCAGAATATCGTTCTGGATGGTTCCTGCCATCTCTTCGAGCTTCGCACCTTGCTCCAGTCCGGCATTGATGTAGAACGCCATGACAGGAAGTACGGCACCGTTCATGGTCATGGATACCGACATCTTGTTCAAAGGAATACCGTCGAACAGCACCTTCATGTTCTCGAGCGAGCAGATGGATACACCGGCTTTTCCCACGTCGCCCACTACGCGCGGATGATCCGGGTCGTAACCGCGGTGGGTAGGAAGGTCGAAGGCAACCGACAGACCTTTCTGTCCGGAAGCCAGGTTACGGCGATAGAACGCATTCGATTCTTCTGCAGTAGAGAATCCCGCATACTGACGGATGGTCCACGGACGGAAGGTATACATCATTGAGTAAGGACCGCGCAAGAAAGGAGGAATACCCGCTACGTAATCCAGGTGTTCCATTCCTTCCAGATCTTCCTTCGTATATACCGGTTTTACCTGAATCTGTTCCGGTGTCTTCCAGTTGGCTGTGATGCCGTTCTCTTTTTGCCAGTCAGCTCCGTTCTGAGCATGGAATCCGGCATATATGTTGATATCTTTAAATTTCGGTTTCATAGTATCTTCTTACTTAATTCCTAACTTTTCGTTGTATTCCCTTAATGTTTCCAATACGTTGCAGCGTACGTGGATGAAGTTTTCGATGCCTGCAGCCTTGAGGTCATCCATGCATGCCGGAGCACCGGCTACGATAAACATGGCGCGGCCGGCCACTTCCTTGAAGGCAGGGATGGCATATTCTGCATATTCTTCATCGCTCGAGCAGATTACCACGATGTCTGCATGTGCATCAAGGGCAGCTTTTACACCTTCTTCTACACTCGGGAATCCCAGGTTGTCGATGACTTCGTATCCGGCACAAGCCAGGAAGTTGCACGAGAACTGGGCGCGGGCCTGACGCATGGCCAGGTTTCCGATGGTCAGCATGAAGGCTTTCGGACGCTTGCCGGAATGTTCGGTCTGCAGACGCAATGCCTCGAACTCGCTGGCGGCACGGTCGGTATTCAAGCTGACAAACGAAGCCTCTTCCTGATGGCCTTCGCCGCATGCACACTTAGGAGCCAGCGGTGCTTTTTCTCCCGCTTTCTCGTTAAAGTTAGGATATTGGTTGGTTCCGAGCAATATTTCTTTCCGTTTCGATACGGCTTCATGACGGGCCTTGTTGCTGTTGTTCACCGCCTGCTGTATCTTTCCGTTTTGTACGGCCTGAATCATACCGCCCTCTTCTTCCACGTCCAGGAAGAGCTTCCAGGCCTGTTCGGCAATGGCTACGGTCAGGTTCTCGATATAATAGGAACCTCCGGCAGGGTCTACAATGCGGTTCAGGTGTGATTCTTCCTTCAGCAGCAGCTGCTGGTTGCGGGCAATGCGTTCAGAGAAGTCGTCCGGAGTCTCGTAAGCTTTGTCGAACGGAGTCACCGTGATGGAGTTCACGCCCGCAATGGCGGCACTCATCGCTTCGGTCTGGGTACGCAGCAGGTTTACGTGTGCATCGAACAATGTCAGGTTGAAAGTAGAAGTTTCCGCATGGGCCACCATCTGGCAGGCACAGTCGCACTGGGGTTGATATTCTTTTACAATATTTGCCCACAGCATACGTGCGGCACGGAACTTCGCGATTTCCATGAAATAATTGGAGCTGATACCGAAATTGAAGCGGATTTTACGTGCGGCAAGGTCGCTCGGCACTCCCGCTTCGGTCAGCTGACTGAGGTATTCGTTACCCCATGCCAGTGCATATCCCAGTTCCTGATAGATATAGGCACCTGCATTGTTCAGTCTTACCGAGTTGACTGCGATACATTGGATATGGGGGTATTCGGCTGTGATTTCAACCAGTTTCTTGCCTTCACCAACCAGGGCACTTACGTCTTTGCCCTTTTCCAGCATTTTACCTATCGGGTCGAAATTGATGGAGCCGTATAATTTTTCAGGGGCGTATTTTTTCTCTTTGAAATAGTTGACAAGCAATTCAGCCAGAGTTGCCGAATGACGCTGACATGTAGAGAAGTTCAGCTCGATGCAATCGCAGCAGATGTCTTTCAGCAAGGTCTCTATATATTCCTTACTCAGTTCCTTGGCCTTGATGCAGAATCCCAGTGAGTCAATACCCTTGTTCAGCAGGTCCAGGGCTTTGGCATTGGCCTGGGCAGGGTCTTCAACCGAAATATCTTGACGGATAAACCAGGTATTGTCATTTTTTTTGTTCCCCCTGAGATAAGGATATTCACCGGGAAGTGTGTCGGTAGTTTTTAAATTTTCGAGGTCTTCTTTACGGTAGAAAGGCTTTACCTTGAATCCTTCATTGGTCTTCCAAACTAACTTCTTCTCAAAATCAGCACCTTTCAAATCTGCTGTTATTTTATCCATCCATTCCTGGGTAGAGACGGACGGAAAGTCTGAAAAGAGTTTTTCTTTACTATCTGCCATAGTGAATTTGTGTTTTATGATATATATGATTTAATGTTAGTAAGTATGTCGGTTGGATAAACATACAGGGCAAATATACTAATTTATTACACATAGCCACATAATGTGCAAGTTTTTTTAGAGATAAATGTTTGCTAAACTCTATAATCTTGGTTACATTTGCCCACACTTAAAATTGATAATATTATGAATTGGCTACAAGATTTATTGACAAATCCCGACTCGATAGCACACATTGTGGCTCTTTATGCGTTTGTCATAGCCGCGGGAGTCTTATTGGGGAAAATTAAAGTGTTTGGTATTTCGCTCGGGGTTACTTTCGTTTTGTTTGTGGGGATTTTGGCCGGACATTTCGGTTTTACCGGAAATGCGGCGATTCTTTCCTTCATCCAGGACTTCGGACTGATATTGTTTGTCTTCTGTATCGGTCTTCAGGTGGGTCCTTCTTTCTTTTCTTCCTTTAAAAAGGGGGGTATTACGCTGAACATGCTTGCGCTGGGTATCGTGGGGCTGAATATCGCAGTGGCCCTGATCATTTACTGGGCGCTTCAGGGCAGGGTAGACATACCGATGATGGTTGGTGTGCTTTGCGGTGCCGTAACCAATACTCCGGGACTCGGTGCTGCCAATGAGGCACTGCAGCAGCTGAATTACAGCGGACCGGAAATTGCCATGGGATATGCCTGTGCGTATCCGCTGGGTGTGATGGGTATCATTCTGGCCATGATTCTGATCCGTTATCTGTGCCGGGTGGACATGGACAAGGAGGCTGATGACATCCAGAAGGAGGAAGAGGCCAATCCTCATCTGAAACCTTATAATATTGCCTTGCGTGTGGAGAATGCGGCTTTGAGCGGCAAGAAACTGTCGCAGGTGCAGCAATTCCTGGCGCGTGATTTTGTCTGCTCGCGTATCTTGCAGGACGGTCATCTGTATATTCCGAATGCCGATACGGTACTGCGTCTGGGTGATGAAATGAATATCGTATGTGCCGAGGACGACTCGGAGGCGATTCAGGCCTTTATCGGTCCCAAGGTGGACGGGGTTGACTGGGACAATCAGAGCAAGCAGGTGAAACCGATGGTTTCCCGTCGTATCCTGGTCACTCAGCCTTCTATCAACGGTAAGACACTGGGTGAGCTTCATTTCAGCAGTATGTACGGGGTAAACGTGACTCGTGTCAACCGTTCGGGTATGGACCTGTTTGCGGCACGTCAGCTGACACTGCAGGTGGGCGACCGTGTGATGGTGGTGGGTCCGCAGGATGCCATCGACCGGGTGGCCGACTTGCTGGGTAACCAGTTGAAGCGTCTGGACCGTCCGAATATCGTGACCATCTTCGTGGGTATTTTCTGTGGTATCCTCTTCGGTAGTCTGCCGCTGGCTATTCCGGGTATTCCTACGCCTATCAAACTGGGTCTTGCCGGGGGGCCGCTGATTGTATCTATTCTGATCGGCCGCTTCGGACATAAGGTGAAACTGGTGACGTATACCACAATGAGTGCCAACCTGATGTTGCGTGAGGTGGGACTGGTATTGTTCCTGGCGAGTGTGGGCATCAAGGCAGGAGGAAACTTCGTACAGACGGTGGTCGAAGGGGATGGCCTGCTGTATGTGGGAATTGGTTTCCTGATTACGATTATTCCGTTGCTGATCATCGGTGTGATTGCGCGTCTGAAACATAAAGTCAACTATTTTACGCTGATGGGTCTGATTGCGGGTAGTACTACCGACCCGCCTGCCCTGGCTTACGCCAACCAGATTTCGGGTAACGATGCGCCGGCGGTAGGATATTCTACGGTATATCCGTTTACGATGTTTCTCCGTATTCTGACGGCTCAGCTGCTGATATTGTTCCTGGCAGGATAAGTGACTTTGCCTACCGGAATGGAAAATTATAGGGTATAATAAATCAGGAAAGTGTAATTCCTGTATCACTTGTCCGGATCTTTCTCTGACACGTTTGTCACCGAAAGTGTCCGGATAAGTTTTTTTATACATATATCGAAATATAGTGTATTGAAACTTTATGGATTTATCTTTGTAATTTAATTCGATGATTCATTATCAGCACGGTTTTATTGATTAGCGTCGCTGATTAATGAAATGGCAGCATGGAGTGATAAAATTCTGTAGCTGATTAAAATACTTTTTAAATTATTTTTTCTTTTGTCTGCTATTTGTCTCATTTATCTGTAATTTTCTTTTGAGGAATATTTCCTTTGGCAGTTGACTTACCATGCGTTGAAAAAGTCATATTATACCTTTCCGGCCCTTTATTCACCTTCATCTCTGATGGATGCTGGCGGTCTTTCTGGCGATAATTACAGAAAAATGCTTACCTTTGTAACTCATTCAATATTATAAGAAAGTATGGACGTAAATAAAGTGATTAATGATATATTTAAGGTCATTCTGAATATCATCCTTGTTCTGATGGCAGTTTTCAGTATCGTGAATATCTTTACGAACTCCCATCTGACAACATGGGAAATCTGTGTCCGGGTGTTGATTGTCGGATTATGTGGCTTTACCGTATGGAGTAGGAGATACAGATATGTCGGTGCTTCCTTATTGTTGCTATTGATTTGTACAACTTATCTTCTGGCAAAGTAAGGATGGCGCCGCCTTGTTTGATGAATAGACAGGTGCCTCGGTACGGTATGCCGGAAAGAATTTCTCTTTATGTATAGTATATTTATTTAGTTCAAAGAAAATACAGCGCATATGATTTCAGTAGATGGATTGACCGTCGAATTCGGCGGGACTACCCTGTTCAGTGATATTAGTTTTCAGATTAATGAAAAGGACCGTATTGCCCTGATGGGAAAAAACGGGGCCGGTAAATCGACCCTTTTGAAAATATTGGCCGGTGTGCGTCAGCCTACCCGCGGAAAGGTTACGGCCCCGAAGGACTGTGTGATTGCATACCTTCCCCAGCATTTGATGACGGAAGACGGGCGGACGGTATTCGAGGAGGCCTCTCAGGCGTTCTCGCACCTGCGCGAGATGGAGGCAGAGATTGAGCGCATGAACCAGGAGCTGACTGTCCGTACCGATTATGAGAGCGATTCTTACATGGAGCTGATTGAGAAAGTGGCCGCCATGAGCGAGAAGTTCTATGCCATTGACATGACGCATTTTGAGGAGGATGTGGAGAAGGCCTTGCTGGGTCTGGGATTCATGCGTGAGGATTTTAACCGTCCTACGAGCGACTTCAGCGGGGGATGGCGCATGCGTATCGAACTGGCGAAGCTGTTGCTGCAGAATCCGGATGTACTCTTGCTTGACGAGCCGACCAACCACCTGGATATTGAATCAATACAGTGGCTTGAAGACTTCCTGGTAAGCAGTGCCAAGGCAGTTATCGTCATCAGTCACGACCGTAAGTTTGTAGATAATATTACTACGCGTACCATTGAAGTGACTATGGGACGTATTTATGACTATAAGGTGAACTACTCTCAGTACCTGGTGCTGCGCAAGGAACGCAGGGAACAGCAGATGAAGCAGTATGAGGAGCAGCAGAAGATGATTCAGGAGACGAAGGACTTCATCGAGCGCTTCAAGGGAACCTACAGTAAGACGCTGCAGGTGCAGAGCCGTGTGAAGATGCTGGAGAAACTGGAACTGATAGAGGTGGACGAGGAGGATACGTCGGCATTGCGGTTGAAGTTCCCGCCTTCTCCCCGCAGCGGCAGCTATCCGGTGATTATGGATAATGTGGGTAAAACGTATGGCGACCATGTGGTGTTCCGGAATGCCAGTCTGACCATCGAACGGGGCGACAAGGTGGCCTTTGTGGGAAAGAACGGTGAGGGTAAGTCTACGCTGGTGAAGTGTATCATGAACGAGATTCCGCACGAGGGTACGCTGACACTGGGGCACAATGTGCAGATCGGGTATTTTGCACAGAACCAGGCATCGCTGCTGGATGAGAACCTGACGGTCTTTCAGACGATTGACGATGTGGCGAAAGGGGAAATCCGCAACAAGATCCGGGATTTGCTCGGTGCCTTCATGTTCGGCGGTCCGGAAGAATCGATGAAGAAGGTCAAGGTGCTTTCGGGAGGAGAACGGACGCGTCTGGCAATGATCAAACTGTTGCTGGAGCCTGTCAACCTGCTGATTCTGGATGAGCCGACCAATCACCTGGACATGAAGACGAAGGATATTCTGAAGCAGGCGTTGATGGATTTTGACGGTACGCTGATTGTGGTTTCGCACGACCGTGACTTCCTGGACGGACTGGTGACCAAGGTGTATGAGTTTGGCAACCAGCGGGTGAAGGAGCATCTTTGCGGTATCTATGAATTCCTGGAAACCAAGAAGATGGAAAGCTTGCGGGAACTGGAGAAGAAGAACTGAGACGGCAGTTTGCTGCAAATCAGAAATGACAGACAGAAATGAAATAAAAAGACTGTTTCCAATAAAAAGGCAACCGGCCGGATTTTCAAGTCAGCAACATTGAAAATCCGGCCGGTTGCTTTTGGGGTAGATATTACTGCCCCGGTGTCTTATGCCTTGGGTAGGGCAGGCGAACTGTCGGCGGTTGTCTTGCTTTCGATAATGAACAACAGTTTGTCTCCTTTGTGCAGTTCCATCTGTCCGTTGGGGATGAGGAACTGGTCGCCCCGCTTTACGAGCATTACCAGCGAGCCCTTGGGGATGTTCATGTCCGCCAGCCGGTTGCCATGAAGAAGGTGTTCGTCGGTGAGGGTGATGTCACGCAGCTGGGAGTCAATCTCCTCGGGCAGTTCAACTCCAAATTCATTGCCTGTCTTTTCCTCCGGAAGGTCCAGGTGCAGCCATCGGGCCACCCGGGAAATACTCATTCCCTGTACGATGAGGGAAAGCAGGGTGATGAAGAATACGATATTGAACAGCTGCTGTGACCCCGGAATCTCTGCAATCACCGGATAGGTGGCAAAGATAATGGGTACCGCCCCTCGCAGTCCCACCCATGAAATGAAGAGGCGAGCCTTGTAGCTGACCTGCTTGAAGGGAAGCAGGCAGGCAAATACGCTGACCGGGCGGGCGATGAGAATCATGAACGTGGCAATCAGCAGAGCCGGGGCGATGACGTCAAGCATTTCGTGCGGGTTGACCAGCAGTCCCAGGGTAAGGAACATGATGATCTGGAAAAGCCAGGTCAGTCCGTCCATGAAGGTGGAAGTCTCTTTCCGGAAGGCCAGGCGGGCATTTCCGGTAACCACTCCGGCTATGTATACCGCCAGGTATCCGTTGCCTTTCAGTATGTCGGTCAGGGTAAAGGTGATGAATACGATACTTAAAAGTAAAATAGGATAGAGAGAGGCGTTGGAAAGGTTGATGCGGTTGATCAGCCAGACAGCAAACTTTCCGGCCACATACCCCAGAGCACCGCCTATCAGGAACTGGATACCCAGGTCCTTCCCGATGACAGCCAAGTCGAGGCTGCTTCCGCTGCTGATTACCTGTATCAGGACGATGGTGAGCATGTAGGCCATCGGGTCGTTGCTTCCGCTTTCCAGTTCCAGCATCGGGCGCAGGTTTTCTTTCAGGTTCATGCGCTGCGAACGCAGCAGGTTGAATACGGAGGCCGAGTCGGTGGAAGACATGGTAGCTGCCAGCAGCAGGGAGGCCATCAGGGTCAGTTCAATGTTTGCCGGAGTATATCCGGACAGGTAAAAAATGAACAGTCCGGTAAGCAGGGTGGTCAGTATCACCCCAAGCGTAGAAAGCAGGATGCCCTGCTTCAGTACAGGCCTGATGTCTGAAAAGCGGGTATCCATACCCCCGGTGAAAAGGATGATGCTCAATGCAATCATACCTATGAACTGCGCGTCTTTAGCGCTGTTGAACTGAATGCCTAATCCGTCGCTGCCGAACAGCATGCCGACCAACAGGAAAAGTAATAAAGTAGGGATGCCGAATCGGTATCCGGTCTTGCTGATAAGGATACTACTGAAAATCAGTATAGATCCTACGAGTAAAATGTTTTCTGCGGTAATCATATGTTAACTGTTGTTTTTTATTCCGTTTTTTAATACAACAAAAGACTCTTTGCAAATGTTTGAATTTTTTGTGAGAAACCATAGTTTCCAATTGCTTTTTCTTTAAAAAACTTCTATTTTTGTCATTAAATCACAAACATGAAAAGTTTTTGGCCTTATGATAAAACCTCAATTGTCTCTTCTTCTTTTAGTCATATTATTATGCTCTGCCTGTGCAACTCCGAATGTGATAGTGGATGTCATGAAAAAATATCCTCCGCAGCCGGTTGATTCGGTGAAGGTATTCCATGATGATGACTGGATTCCTAATTCGGCCGAGAATTTAGGGCGGGTATTGGTTTTGGACGGAAGTATTTCTACCGACTTTGACCAGGCTGTCAATCTGGCCCGCCAGCATACTGCAAGTGTCGGAGGAAATGGAGTGATTCTCTCGTTGCATGAGGATTGTGTATTGGGGAATACCACCTGTCCTTCCGTAGCAGGTCAGATGCTGTATCTGAAAGATATGGTGATTGATACGTTGGCGTATAATCCGCTGATGGAGGCACGTAAAGAGGCTGAATTTTGGCATGAGGATTTGAGAAAGAGGATAGTTGCTCCCCGCCATACGTGCTATGTACAGGGAGGGTATTCCTGGTGCATCAACGAATTGTATTCTGGTACAGACCATTTGAATCCATGGGGAATGACAGAATGGAAGGTTGCTTATAATTATGCATCACGCAGCGGTTGGGGAGTAGGCGGAGTATATGCTTTTCTGCACCGCCGGGATTCCCGCTATGATATCCGGCTGGATATTCATACGCTGTTGCCGGCTCTTTCTTATACATTGCGCTATGACAAATGGATATTCCGGGCAACAGCGGGTGCTGGAATCGGTTGGGTACATCAGAATGAATTTCATGATTGCCGCCTGGTTGGATATACCGATTTGAGAATCGAATACATGATTACGCCCCGCTGGGGGCTCAATCTGGGAACGGGAGCATTTTCGTTTTATAAGTGCGGAGATGAAATCCGGGATTTCCAGAATGTAGGTCTGGAGGGTGGAGTACAGTTTTATTTCTGAGCTCTCTGTTTTATACCTTCAAAAGAAAAGAACGCAGTCCTGCCAGCAGATTCTCAAAAGACCGATAGGTATGTTGTGTTCCCCGGTAGTACAGATATATGCGGTCGGATTGCCGTACATCCAGTACGATGTCTTCTGGCGTGTCAGGCTTTTCTTCGGCATTGATACACAATATCTGATGGCGGTTCAAGGCGTTTTGTGTCCAATGACGGAGGGTTTCATCCGTACTTTTCAGGTATACTGTATATGTTCCTTTTATGATAGGAGCATATCCTCCATGCATGAGGTCGAACAGGATATTCCGTCCGGGGAAAAGGCTATCCATTTTTCCCGAAAGGACCATATCTTCAGTCATTCCGGTCTGTAACCCTTCTTTTGCGGAAAGCAGCCATAGCCGGTCGGTCAGTACCAGTGCCTGTTCAATATCGTGGGTAGAAAGCAGAATAGCTTTTTGCTGTTCAGATGCCAGACGATGCAATAGAGTCATGATTTCAATCCGGCTTACCACGTCCAGAAAGGCTGTTGGCTCATCCAGTAAAATTAGAGGGCACTCCTGTACCAGGGCTTTGGCAATCATCGCCTTTTGCCGTTCTCCATCTGAAAGTTCTGCCGTATACCGTCGGGCCTTATGGATGATTCCTGTGGCTTCCATGGCTTCCTGAACCAGGTGATGGTCGTGTGTGGAAAGTTGTCCGAAAAAGCCGGTATATGGCTGCCTTCCTAATCCGACTAATTCTTCTACGGTGAGTCCTCCGGTTTGGGTACGGTCGGTAAGTACAATACCAATCTGTCGTGAGCGGGCCTTTTCAGAGTAGGCGGAGAGTGCTTTTCCTTGTAAAAACAATTCTCCCTCTAATGGAGCTTGCGTGCCGGACAAGGTACGGAGAAGAGTTGATTTTCCGGAGCCGTTTTCTCCCAGCAGGCAAGTAAGTTCTCCTTTTTTCAGTGTAAAACTCAGATGCCGGTGTACAGGGTGTTGTCTTTTTCCTTGACTGTATCCGATGGTAAGATTTTTTCCTTCTAAAACAATATCGGTGTGCTGCATATATCAGTTGAAATATTGTATTTTACGCTGATTGATAATTACATATAAAATGATAGGGGCTCCGATGACCGGAGTAACCGCATTGAGTGGAATTATTCCACTTTCTCCGGGCAGTATGCAAATCAGATTACACAGGAGAGCAATGGCACTTCCTGACAGTATGGTGAACGGCATCAGGAGGTTATGGTTGGAGGTGCCGGTTGCCAGTCTGGCAATATGCGGTACAGCCAGTCCGATGAACGAAATCGGACCGCAGAATGCAGTTGTGACTGCCGTAAGCAGTCCGGTTGAGAAAAGCAGCCAGCTACGTACTTGCCGGATATTGATTCCCAGATTCTCGGCATACCGTTCTCCCAGGAGTAATGCATTCAGAGGCTTGATCAGCAAAATGGAAATAAGCAGTCCGGCACCTGTCAGCAGACAGAAATAGGGTAATTGAGAGAGGGTAACACTTCCAAAATTACCAAGCCCCCACATTACGAATGCATGTACCTCCTCCGAATTGGAGAAAAAATTCAATAGGGTAATGGCCGATGAAGTGAGGTATCCGATCATGATACCCATAATAAGCAGCATGATATGGTTACGTATCAGGGTAGCCAGCAACAGGATGATACCCATTATCAGAGCAGCTCCCAAAAAAGCCCCTGTCACGATGGAGAGGAATCCCGAAAGAACAAAAGCTCCGGTTGTGATACTGCTTCCCAACAGAAGAATCACAATGGCTACCCCCAGGCTGGCTCCGGAACTGATACCTAGGATGGATGAATCGGCCAGTGGGTTATGAAAAACTGTTTGCAGCATGAGGCCGGAAGCGGCAAGGGATGCACCACTGACCAGTGCAGTAATACATTGGGGCACACGTGATTCCCATACAATGTAAGTCCAACTGCTTTTTTCCACTTCGTGTCCGGTCAGTATGTCAATAATGGCCGGGAAGGGAATGTCGACAGAACCTAGGCAGAGATTGGCTGCCATAAGCAGTAAAATCACAGTAAGCAGTGCGGCACAAAGAGTGCCAGTACGATTTTGAAACACAGTCTTATTCGGTTAAAGGAGTGAAATATCGGGGTTGATAATCTTTCAGTATTTCCGGATGGAATACCTTGACCAGGTCTTTCAATACCCTTTCCGGATGAAAAGGAGACTCTTCATAATAAGGTACATACTTGGTATTGCATCCATAAATCTTTCTTTCCTTGAATGCCTTGAACAGGGAATAAGGAGTATACTCCCGCTCCAGTTCCTTATAAGTCTTGTCGCGCTGCTGATTATATTTGATCAGCCAGAAATCAGCGTTTTCTCCCTGGTCGAAAACCGTTTCGAAAGCCATGGGAACAGATCCGGTCTGAGGAGTATGCGAGAAGATATAGTCAGCTCCTGCATCGGCAAAGAGTCCGGCAGGTACACTCTTCCCTCCGGCTACGTACCAGGTATTTCCCATCTTCAGTTCACTGATGACGGTCGGACGGGAGACGGCTGATGAGGCCATCCGGCTGAGGTGCCGGTATTCTTTTTCGATTTCAGAGAAAATGGAATCAGCTCTTTCTTCCTGACCGAAAAGCAGGCCGAAGAACCGGATCCATTCGGCACGTCCTAATGCCGATGTTTCCATGTAATCTGCGCATTCTATCAGTGGTATCTGCAGCTTTTCAATCCGTCCGTATCCAGAGTTGTTATTATAGGGAGACAGCAGTATAGCATCCGGAGTGAGTGAGATGATTTTCTCTATGTCGGGGTTCATGCTGCTTCCGGCATCGGTCAGGATTCCTTTCCGGTATTTTTCCTGGATAAAAGGGAGGGAGATGTACGAGAGGTCGCATACTCCGTATATGGCATCGGCTGCTTGAAGCTCTTCCATTACGCTGCAGTGTACGGAGGAGTAGACCAGGGTTCTCCGGAGGGGAACCGGAACGACGGTGCCTTCCGGAAGATGGGCCGGCAGCGGTTTCTCGTGTGGAATAAGCAGGTAGGTATGTAATACCTGACCGGATTTCCAGGGGTTGGATAGAGTAACCTGGGTATATTCCGGATGTCTGACAATCTGCAGGAGTTCTGCATACTTTAGCCGCAGGGTATCTCCCTGCAAACCTGAAACAGCCTTACTTCTTCTGCCACAGGCAGATAAAAGCAAGACTGTCAAGAGTACTATATGGGCAGATAGTATATACTTTTTCATGGGCATAAATTAATTAATGTCCGGATTTTCCACGGACTTTGGTTGGGGAATATGCGTTACCGGCCTCGGGCAAAAGAGAAACTGCTTCTCTTTGTCCTTAACAGGATAATCAATGTGTAATTGCTTTGAAATGCATATTCTTATCATCTTTCCTCGAGAAAACAAGAAACAAACTGAGTCTTGCAGGTCTTCTGACTTGTTCCGGAATTGCTATGCCTTCCCGCTTTATCGAAAACAGTGGCTTGGTAGTGTGCAATTCTTTATATATGGAACTTACAGCAGCGGGACTGTCCAGGATTTTCACCTGGTTCCCTTTTGCATTCCTGTTGCTTCGCTATCGGAAATAACAGGAAACAAAACTCAAGGGCAAATATACATATTTTCTTTTTAATGAAAAGTTTTTTGGAGATTTTTTAATACTCTCTCTTGCTGTAAGAATGAATAGGATGTTGTGGATGTCCCGGAACCTCTTAAAATACAGTGTATCCGATGACTCCACAGAGGAAAATCAGCAGTATAGGGTTGACCTTAAAGCGCCAGGAGGCAATAAACACCCCTGAGAAAATCAGGATACTAATGATTGTCTGTCTGTTGCCTGTTCCGAAATTTTCCTGATTCATCAGGACCAGTGCGGCAGCTGCCAGCAGGCCGACTACCCCTGGACGAAGTCCATTGAATATGGCAACTACAGCAGGGTGTTTCTGATATCTTAAGAAGAAACGGCTGATGAGTATCATAAGTATGAAGGACGGGAGTACTACTGAGGCAGTGGCAATGATTGAGCCAATTACGCCGACGGCATGGGAATATCCGGCTTCTATTACAGCTTGATAACCGACATAAGTGGCAGAATTGATTCCAATCGGACCAGGGGTCATCTGGCTGACGGCGATGATATCGGTAAACTCGGAAGAAGACAGCCAGTTGTGCCGGGTTACGACTTCACCCTGAATCATTGACAGCATCGCATATCCTCCTCCGAATCCGAATAGTCCGATTTTGAAAAAAGTATAGAACAATTGTAAGAAAATCATAGTGTCTTATGTTTTTTGTTTTGATAACGTCCGTATAGGTATCCCCCCAATCCGCTGAGGATGATGATATAGATGGGGGAGAAGTCGAGCAGCCAGATGAGCAGTGCGGACACTACCGGAATCCATAGGTTGTAACGGTTGATGCGGGCCGACTGAGCCATCTTGAAAGTTGGAGCTGCTATCAGTGCTACAACTGCCGGACGTATTCCCTTGAAAATGCTTTCTACGGCCGGCAAGTGTTTGAATTGCTGGAAGAACAGAGCTATCAGCAGGATAATGGTGAATGAAGGCAGAATGGTACCTATAGCCATCCAGAAGCCTCCCCAGAATTTTCTTATCTTATATCCGATAAATATGGCAATATTTACGGCAAATATTCCGGGGACAGTCTGTGCCAAAGCCATGAGGTCCAGAAAATCCTCTTTGCTGATCCATTTTTTCCGGTCTACAATCTCGGTTTCTATCAGGGGAATCATGGCATAGCCTCCGCCGACGGTGAAAAGACCGATTTTAAAGAATATCAGAAATGCTTTTAAATAAAACATATATAATACGGTATATAAAGAATCCAATAACGTGGGGCCTTTAAGGCAGGCTGTTGGTTCCTGTTGGACCTGCCGGCTGCTGTTTCATGTAAACACTTGGCGGAACTCCGTAAAACTTCTTGAAGGTGTCTGTGAAATATTTGGGATCGGCAAATCCCATCATATCAGAAACTTCTGATACAGAATACCTCCTACTCTTCAACAATGAAGCAGCTTCTTGCATTTTTATCTTTCGGATAAAATCAGCTGGAGCCATGCCGGTCAGTACTTTAATTTTATTGTAAAAACTGGTGCGGCTCATGTGCATTCCGGTGCATAATGTATCTACTGTCAGTTCTTTTCCTAGATTCTCTTTTACCAGATGGGTAACCTTCATCATGAACTCATCGTCAAGATTGGACAACATAGACAGTTCCTGACTATCCTCTTTTCCGGAGGAGGGGACAATCTGCTGGAATCTCTTTCTGATCAGTTCACGGTTCTCAAGAATATTGCTGATATTCGCTTTCAGTACCATTAAATCGAAAGGTTTGACAATATACATGTCTGCTTTGCTTTCCAACCCTTTCAGAATCTCTGTGCGTTCACCTAAGGCAGTCAGCAATATAACAGGTATATGGCTGGTTTCGATATCATTTTTTAATATACGGCACATTTCTTCGCCGCTCATGAGCGGCATCATAACATCCGAGATAATAAGGTCAGGTTGTTGTTCTTTGACCTTCGCAATTCCCTCTTGTCCGTTTCCTGACTCTGCTATCCGGTATTGCTTCTGCAAACTTTGTTTTAAGAAAGAACGCAGGTTGTCATTATCTTCTACAATCAGTATCAACGGGGCATTTTCACCCGCTTGTTGTATTGTTTCCGGCTGTCTGGTATAGCTGGGCAATTCCCAGCCATCCTGGAACAATACTGAGGCACTGAGATACTGGTCGATGTCTTTTTTGTCATTGTACTGATAACTTTTGCTGCGTATCGGGAAACTGAGTTGAAAAGATGTTCCTACATTTTCGGTACTGCTAAAGCTGATTTTACCCATATGCTTTTTTATGAGCTGATAAGTAAGCAGCATACCTACTCCCGAACCGGTTATGAGCTGGTTGGTTGCATTTTTCCCGCGGAACAGAAATCTGAACAGTTTTTTCTGGTCTTCTTTGGGAATACCTATGCCGGTATCTGTAATGATAATGTGCCAGCGGGTTTTGCTGTGGCTGCTTTGTACCTTGACACTTCCTCCTTTAGGAGTGTATTTCAATGCGTTGCTTAACAGATTCCGTAAAATGGAATTGATTTTATTACAGTCTATCCATACTTCCAGATGTTCGAAATTGCTCTTGTATTCCATCTCTATACCTTTCTGAGCAGCATAGTTCTTGAATTGAAGCAAATATTTTTCTAAATAGGTATTGAGTTCCTGCTTAGTTACATTGACACTGGAACTGTATAACTCTTCCTTTTGGAAATTCATCAGATTGTTGGCCAGTTCGGACAGGTTGTCTGTATTCTGCATAGCCAGATTCAGATTAACCATGCCTTGTTCCGACAACTGCTCGTTTTTCATGATTTCTCCTAACGGAGCCTTGATCAATGTCAGCGGAGTGCGTATATCATGAGCTGTATGCATGAAGAAGTTTATCTTTTCTTTGGATACTTTTCTGTCCTTGCGGATCATCTGATAGCGCAGCAGTGCGTAGGTCAGCCCGATAAGTAATCCGGCATAAATCAGAAAAGCTCCAAAAGAAAACCAGAATGGAGTATCGACTTTTATCACAATACTTCTTTCTTCCAGTATCTGATGATTCTCCTTTAAGATAGCCCGTACCCGCAGGGTATAGGTTCCTGGTGAAAGGTTGGTATAACGGATAATACCGATTTCAGAAGGCCGGTTCCATTGGTTATAAAAGCCATCTAATTTCCAGCTGTAAAGAATGTTTGAAGGATTATCGAAGTTGATGGCCGAGACATTCATGGAGAATGAATTCTGGTCGTATGTCAGTTCCATTTGTGAAGTTTCGTCAAGCCGTTTACTTAAAGGGGAGTTCTTCTCTCCCGGAAGAACGGTGTGATACATGATGGAGAGATCTGAAAAAATCATCCGGCACGAAAAGTCCCGAGGCAGTTTAATGCTGTCGGGAAGTATAATAGCTCCTTCATTGCTTCCGAAAATCAACTGGTTGTCATGGGTATGTACAACGGCCTTGGAGTTGAAGTTTGATGCCATCAACCCCTGTTCTTTGGTCCAATTGGTAAAATGATTTTCTTTCAGGTCAAAAAATGAAAGTCCATTTTCTGTACCCAAAAACAGATTGTTGTTTCTATCGTGTACGATACTGTAAATGTTGTTGCTTATCAGTTCACAATTATCTGTGTTGTAGTGTGTGGTTTTTCCGCTTTGCTTATCAAATACAAAGAGTCCGTTACCATATGTACCGAAGTAGGTCTTCTCCTCATTTTCTGGAGTATAAATCATATTGATACTTCCCGCCTCAGTTTCGAATGGCTCGATTTTGTTGTTCTTTTTGTGGAAAGTATACACTCCATTGATTGTGCCGACCCAAAGAGAACAGCTGTCTTTTTGTGCGATGTCCGTAATCGGGTAACCGATATTATATTCTGTTGTCTTCTGGGTCTTGGGGTCGTATACCTTCAGGCGGTAAAAACCTCCGCTCCATATAAGTCCCTCATTATCTCGGAAAATAGCTCGGATATACTTGTCCGGTCCTTCCTTGCTAGGGTGTTTCTGTTGGAAAAATTTTGTTTCTCTGGTTTTCTTGTTAATCATATATATCCCAGACATATATCCGGCAGCCAGAATGTACCCGGGCTGGCTTTCGCACAGGGCAATGAAAATGGAACTTTTAGTTAGCGGATCAGTTTTAGTACTGGCAAAATAGTTGTTCCACTGTTTTTTCCGGATATCATAGTGGCTTACTCCATTGCTTGTGGCATACCACAAGTCTCCGTCCGAATCTTCTATTATGCCGTTAATACGGTTGTTTACCAATGAATTCTGGTTATTGGGTGAATGTGTAAGCCACTGGTAAGCCGGATATCTTTCTGAATATACGGTGATACCTGTGGGATAGATTACATTCCATATACGGTTTGCGGAATCCATATAGATGTCTTTGACGATACTGCCGTTCATTTTATTCTGGCTGTGCGTATCTTCTTTCAGAAAATGGACAAGATGGTTGGTTTGAGTATTCAATTTATATACTCCATCTCCATCGGTCGCGATGAATACTTCGTCCGGATTCAGGTTGTTGGGGATGATGGCATTGACTCCGATATCGGTAAGTGTGCCTCCCATGTTCAGTATTTCTTCTGTCCGGCAGTCGTAAAGGAAGAGATTGTTGAGCAAAGTGTTCACAATCAGTTTGTCCGAACGGCTATGATAATAGATGTAGTCAATAAAGTGGCTGAACCCTAAATCAATCTTGACAATGTCATGTAATATGAAATTATCTAAGGTCGCAGCGAAGATTCCTTTTTGAGAGGATAAATAATATCTGTTGTTTTTTCCTTGGGTGATACTGGTGACTATGCCCATTGAACCGGCAGAGAGTTTGTAGTGGGTATGATGCTTTCCGTTGTATATGTATATGAAATCCTGTGTACAAAACCAAAAATTGTTTTCCTGATCCATGTAAATACAATTTACCGGTGTCTGTTTCACCTCCGGATAAGAGACGGCCAGATCAAAGATAAGCTGGAAAGTGTCCTTCAGCTCATCGTACCGGAATATGTATCCATCTTTGCCTATTTCCCAAATCGTAAATTCGCTGTCTGTCCGCAAATAGTTCAGGTTGGGATATAAGTTAATGGATGTACCGTTCTTTAAAAGGGGGTAGTGGGTAAATTCTTTACCATTGTAGCGGTCTACTCCTTTGTGTGTCAGAATCCACATGTATCCTTGTTTGTCCTGGCGGATAGATAACACTCTTCTGGAACTTAGTCCATTGTCTGTCCCGATATATTCAAAAATCTGTGCCTGGATTCCCCAAAAAGTAAATATACTGAAAAATATATAGCAGAGAATTGTTTTCATTTTAGTAGATATATTGACGGCTTTATTTTTGTAAGAATACAAATATCGGGAAAAATGACGGGCTTTCAAAGTCTTTGGTGATTTATTTTTTTTCTGTAAAAGGAAAAAGGTTAACGGTGAATAAAGCAAACGGAAGCTGTCCCATAGGGGATAGCTTCCGTTTTATACATTGTTTTTGGTTTTCCGGTTTTCAGACAGCGCCGGTTATTTCTTGTGTGCTTCCACCCACTTGCGTGCATTGACGAAAGCCTCCATCCACGGAGTAATCTGATCGCTGTGTACACGGTCGGCAGGATAACATGCATTTTCCCATGGGAAGCATGCACGTTCCAGGTGCGGCATCATAGCCAGGTGACGTCCGTCCTGAGAAGCGATACCTGCTACGCTGTAGTCTGAACCGTTCGGATTTCCAGGATACTCATCATAAGAGTATTTCAGTACTACGTTGTAGTGGTCTTCCGGATAAGGCAATGAGAACTTACCTTCTCCGTGAGCAACCCAGATACCCAGTTTCGATCCGCTCAGTGAACCGAACATCACGCTGCGGTTCATCGGTACGGTAACACCCAGGAAGTTCGATTCGAACTTGTGTGAGTCGTTATGCAGCATCTTGCCCTTCTTCTTGTCTTCCGGAGTAATCAGACCCAGTTCCATCATCAGCTGACAGCCGTTGCATACACCCAGTGACAATGTATCCTCACGTGCGTAGAAGTTGTCGAGGGCAGCCTTAGCCTTCGGATTGAAGAGGAAGCTACCGGCCCATCCCTTCGCTGAGCCCAGTACGTCGGAGTTAGAGAAACCACCGCAATATACCACCATGTGGATATCTTCCAGGGTTTCGCGTCCGCTGATCAGGTCAGTCATGGTCACGTCTTTCACATCGAATCCGGCCAGGTAAAGCATGTAAGCCATTTCACGTTCACCGTTGGTACCCTTTTCACGGATGATGGCAGCCTTGATACCGCTTGGCGTACGGCGGTCAGGGTTCAGTCCGTATTGTGACAGCTTACCGGTAAACGACTTGTCGAATACAAATTCCAGCGGCTGCTGCTTGTAGTTTTCGAAACGCTTCTTGGCACATCCGTTCATGCTCTGTCTGCGGTCCATCAGGTACGAAGTAGAGTACCATACGTCACGCAGGAAGTCGATACCGAACTGGTAAGTCGCACCGTTGTGAGAAACCAGGATATGACGTTCTTCGGTCGGTGTACCCAGTTTCACGAAGCCGACACCTGCATCTTCCAGGATCTTCTTTACTTCCGATTTGTGCTTGTCGGCTACCTGGATGATGACACCCGGATTTTCGGCAAACAGGATCTTCACCAAATCGTCGCACTTGATCTTGTCCAGACAGATTTCCATACCTCCTTCGGTATTGGCAAAGCACATTTCCAGCAATGTAGTAATCATACCACCTGCCGAGATATCATGACCGGCCAGAATCAGTCCCTTGTTGACCAGTTCCTGAACAGCCAGGAAGGCATCGCGGAAGTATTCCGGATTCTGTACGGTAGGTACGTCGCTGCCCACCTTGTTCAGTGACTGTGCAAAGGCAGAACCTCCCAGACGGAGTTCATCGAAGCTGAAGTCGATGTGATAGAAAGTCGACTTATCCTTGTTGACCATTACCGGTGAAACCACCTTCTTGACATCCGATACTTCTCCTCCCGCTGAAACGATAACAGTTCCCGGGCTGATGATTTTTTCTCCGTTCGGATATTTCTGAGTCATAGAAAGAGAGTCCTTACCGGTCGGTACGTTGATCTGCAGTGAGCAGCAGAAGTCGGACAACGCCTTGACAGCTGTATACAGACGAGCGTCTTCACCTTCCTGAGAACGGCAAGGCCACATCCAGTTGGCCGACAGAGAAATGCTGTCGAGACCTTCTGCCAGCGGAGCCCATACGATGTTGGTCAGGGCTTCTGAAACGGCCAGTACAGAACCGGCTGCCGGATCTGCCAGCGCTGCCTGCGGAGCATGACCGATGGCAGTAGCGATACCCTTTTCACCGCGGTAGTCGAGAGCAACGACACCACAGTCGCTCAACGGCAACTGCAGTTCGCCCTGGCACTGCTGACGGGCAATCTTTCCGGTAACCGAACGGTCTACCTTGTTGGTCAGCCAGTCCTTGCAGGCTACGGCTTCCAGCTGCAGTACGGTGCGTACATATTCATTTAATTTCGCTGCGTCGTAAGTTACATTTTCATATTTGCGTTCTACGGTCTTGTCCACCATGTAAGTCTTCGGTGAAGAACCGAACATCTGGTCGACAGCCAGGTCGAACGGACGGACACCGTCAGCCTGTTCGAAGGCAAAACGATGGTCGCCTGTAGTTTCTCCCACCACATACATCGGAGCGCGTTCGCGTTCGGCAATCTTGCGTACGTGGTCGATGGCCTTCTCGTCAATCAGCAAGCCCATACGTTCCTGCGATTCGTTGGCGATGATTTCCTTGGCCGACAAGGTTTCGTCACCGATAGGCAGTTTGTCCATGTGAATCAGACCACCGCATTCCTCTACCAGCTCAGACAGACAGTTGACATGACCGGCAGAACCGTGGTCGTGGATAGATACGATCGGATTTTCATCCTCTTCACACAGTGCGCGCACTACGTTGTAGGCACGTTTCTGCATTTCGGCATTGGCACGCTGTACGGCGTTCAGCTCGATACCCGATGAATAACGTCCGGTTTCTACAGAAGAAACAGAGCCGCCACCCAGACCGATGCGGTAGTTGTCACCACCCAGTACCACTACTTCGTTGCCGGCTTCCGGACTACCTTTCAGGCAGTCGCGCTGTGTACCGTAACCTACACCTCCGGCAAGCATGATCACCTTGTCGTATGCGTATTTCTCGTTGTTTTCCTGGTGTTCGAAAGTCAGTACCGAACCGCAGATCAGCGGCTGACCGAACTTGTTACCGA
>ERZ1027150.121-NODE-121-length-68270-cov-10.475306_pt1 | contig 68270 bp, 47 predicted proteins | sample MGYA00519276_ERZ1027150 | MGnify/ENA primary metagenome ERZ1027150 (study PRJEB26926, sample SAMN06164860) | human gut metagenome | biome: ENVO:00009003; feature: ENVO:2100002; material: ENVO:00002003 | host: Homo sapiens | place: USA | collected 2012 ... | reverse complement strand
GTTCAAGGGCTTAGTTGCGGATTTGAGGTATATATATTTGATAATTACTTTTAGCAAATTCGGTTCTTTCCTGTAAAACAGGCTATTTAACCGAATTTGTACCGAGTTTATACCGAGTATGTACCGAATCTATATCGAATTTATTATATACACTCTCTCTTACTTAAATATATGGGCAATTTACAAAACTTGTATCCATTCATGCTCGTTCCCTATTCCTATCCATTCAGAATATAACTTTTCTTTATGTCTGATAAAAGAGTATGAATAGGTTATCCGGGCAGAATGGCATAGTTTTGTAACGAATTAAACAGAATATATCATGTATAAGCAAATTATTCGTCCGTTACTTTTTTTGTTGAGCCCTGAGAGAGTACACTCTCTCCTATTGTCCGCTTTGCAGTGCTATGGTCGCTTGCCGTTCGTTCGCTCCTGGGTACGCCACTATTACAAAGCTACGGATAAGCAATTGGTCTGGAACCAGCTCGTCTTTAAAAACCGGATCGGTCTTTCTGCCGGATTTGATAAGGGCGCCGAAGTTTTCAACGAACTTGCCGATTTCGGATTTGGCTTTATCGAAGTAGGAACCGTGACACCAGATGGTCAGCCAGGCAATCCAAAGCCGCGCATTTTCCGTCTGCCGAAAGCTGCTTCACTGATTTCAAGGACAGGATTTAATAACCCCGGATTAGACATTGTGAAACGTAACTTAGAAAACAAAACCGATGCATATTTGCTCGGTATCAATATCAATAAGAATCCCCAATCAGAAAAAGAAGAAGCCGTGAACGATTTCTTAAGACTATATGCCGGCCTGTATAGTCTGGCGGACTATTTCACACTGAATTGGGGTTCCATAGAGGTGACTTTGATGCATAAGGTTCTGGAAACGCTCACCGCCTTCCGGAGTAAACAGAAGATTTATCGTCCCATACTCCTGAAAGTACCTGCCGATATTACTCCCGAAGGAATGGATACAGTGCTTAATTGTATACAGACCTACAGACTGCAAGGAGTGATAGCCACCGGCTCCACAATGGACCGCTCAAATCTATCCCCCTATACAACCGCCCGGTTAGAAGCTATCGGTGCGGGTGGAGTAAGCGGAAAAGGTATCGGAAAGAAATCACTCGAAGTCGTAAAATATCTTCGCACCCACAGTGAGAAAGGTATGCTGATTATAGGGACAGGCGGTGTGATGAGTCCCGAAGATGCCAGGCAAATGCTGGCAGCCGGAGCGAATCTGATACAGATTTATTCCGCTTTCATCTACGAAGGGCCGGCAATTGTTAAGAATATGATTAAAGCTATCCATTAGAATAAGAAACAATCGTTATCTTTGCACGGTAATTACCAACTAACTAATTCCGATATAAATATTATGGCATTTACCAACAACATTATGATTGTCCGCCACAGATTGCTGACAGAGCTGGTAAAATTGTGGAGAGATAACGAACTTGTAGAAAAAATAGACCGTCTTCCCATCGAACTGAGTCCGAGAAGATCAAAGCATGCCGGGCGTTGCTGTGTACATAAAGAGCGTGCCGTATGGAAATACAAATCGCTACCGCTACTTGGCTTGGATATGGAAGATGAACAAGACGAATTAACCCCATTGTCAGAGTACGCAGCGCATGCACTGGACAGAGCCGAAAATGGGAAACCGAAAGATAACATCCTATGCGTGATTGACGAAGCATGTTCGGCTTGTGTACAGATCAATTACGAAATCACCAACCTTTGCCGTGGTTGCACCGCCCGCAGTTGCCAGACCAACTGCCCCAAAAAGGCTGTCCACGTGAAAGAAAGCGGACAGGCATGGATAGACCACGATGAATGCATCAGTTGCGGTATTTGCCACAAGAGTTGTCCGTATCATGCAATCGTCTATATCCCCGTGCCCTGCGAAGAAGCTTGTCCGGTGAAAGCCATCAGCAAGGATAAGAAAGGTATCGAACACATCGACGAAAGCAAATGTATCTATTGCGGAAAGTGTCTCAACGCTTGTCCGTTCGGAGCTATTTTCGAGGTTTCTCAGGTATTCGACGTCCTGCACAAGATACGCAAAGGAGAAAAAGTAGTAGCCATTGTAGCACCGTCTATTCTGGGACAATTCAAGACCACTATTGAGCAGGTATATGGCGCACTCAAAGCTGTAGGATTCACTGATGTCATCGAAGTGGCTCAGGGAGCTATGGATACGGTCAGCAACGAGGCACATGAATTGATAGAGAAGCTGGAAGAAGGACAGAAGTTTATGACTACTTCCTGTTGCCCGTCATACATTGAGCTGGTGAACAAGCATGTGCCGGGAATGAAACCCTACGTATCGAGCACCGGATCGCCTATGTACTACTCCGCGCGTATTGCGAAAGAGAAACATCCGGATGCGAAAGTGGTGTTCATCGGTCCTTGTGTAGCCAAACGAAAAGAAGCACAATGGGATGATGCTGTGGATTTTGTCATGACTTTCGAAGAAGTAGCATCTGTATTGGACGGACTGAACATCCAGTTGGAACAGGCACACCCTTATAGCATGTCATTCGCATCCGTACGCGAAGCACACGGATTTGCACAGGCAGGTGGTGTAATGGGGGCTGTAAAGGCTTATCTGAAAGAGGAAGCAGACAAAATTAATGCCATTCAAGTAGCTAACCTGGATAAAAAGACTATCGGTTCTCTGCGTGCTTATGCCAAATCGGGAAAGGCTCCGGGACAGTTCATTGAAGTGATGGCATGCGAAGGCGGATGTATCACAGGACCTTGTACGCACAATGAAATTGCAGCCGGTAAGCGTCAGTTTGTACAGGAATTGGCGAAGCAGGAAAAGACTTATTAGATAAGTAGTAAGTAGTTAGTAGTAAGTAGTGAATAGTTAGTAGCTTATTAACTTTGATAGAATGAAAACTTTGATTGCTAAACTCCTGCAGGAGCACCATCTGGATGCAGAAGAATACAAAGCTCTGCTGCTTTGCAGGGATGTCGATGCCCTGATATACCTGCAAGAACAGGCACGGGAGGTAGCACTCGGACAGTTTGGTAATCGGGTATTTATTCGCGGGCTGATTGAGATAAGTAACCGCTGCCGCAATAATTGCTACTATTGTGGCATACGGAAAGAGAATCAAAATGTTGCACGCTACGAGCTGACGCAGGAGGATATTCTGGATTGTTGTCGTGAAGGATATACACTCGGTTTTCGCACCTTTGTATTGCAAGGTGGCGAAACACCGGCTGCAAAGGATGACGGGATGGTTGAAACAATCTCTTCCATCCGGCAGGAATTTCCGGATTGTGCCATAACCTTGTCGTTAGGCGAGAAATCCCGTGAGGCTTACGAGCGCTTTTTCCAAGCAGGAGCCAGCCGGTATTTATTGCGGCACGAAACGCACAATGAAGAGCATTACCGCCACCTGCATCCGTCCGGTATGTCCATAAAACAACGGCTGCAATGCCTGATCTGGTTAAAAGAAATCGGTTATCAAACCGGAACGGGAATCATGGTAGGTAGCCCCGGACAGAGTGTAGACCATCTGGTGGAAGATATTCTTTTTATAGAACAATTCCAGCCGGAAATGATAGGTATCGGTCCGTTCATCCCGCATCACGACACTTCGTTCGCCACTGCCCCTCCGGGGAGTATGGAAATGACTTTAAAACTCCTTTCCATCTTCCGCCTGATGCATCCCGGAGTGTTGCTGCCTTCAACAACAGCACTGGCCACCCTCTCCCCGGACGGAAGAGAACGTGGCATACTGGCAGGCGCCAACGTGGTAATGCCCAACCTTTCCCCCCGCAACCAACGGGAGAAATATACACTTTATGACAGCAAAGCTTCTCTTGGTGCCGAAGCCGCAGAAGGATTACAGCAATTAGAAGAGAAGTTGGCAGCTATAGGCTACCGAATATCGAAAGAAAGAGGCGACTATAATAGTGGTTAGTGATAAATGATTAGTGATTAGCCGGCTGCAGAATAAAGAGCTAACGACTAATCACTTATCACTAACAACTAATCACTTATCACTAACCGTTAATCACTAAAAACATGTATAATGTTAAATCAAAACAAGCGGAAGAGTTCATCGATCATCAGGAAATTCTGGATACGCTGGACTATGCCCTTTCCAATAAAAACAACCGCGCACTCATAGAAAGCCTGATTGAAAAGGCTGCCTTGTGCAAAGGTCTGTCCCACCGCGAAGCTGCCTTGCTATTGGAGTGCGACCAGCCCGACCTGACGGAACGTATCTTCCATCTGGCACAGGAAATCAAACAAAAATTCTATGGCAACCGCATCGTGATGTTCGCACCGCTATACCTTTCCAACTACTGCGTAAACGGTTGTGTCTATTGCCCTTATCATGCCAAAAACCATACGATAGCACGCAAGAAACTGTCACAGGAAGAGATACGTCAAGAAGTCATAGCCTTGCAGGACATGGGACATAAACGTCTGGCCCTGGAAGCCGGCGAAGACCCGCTACGCAACCCCATCGATTATATTCTGGAATCCATCCGGACCATCTATGGCATCCGCCATAAGAATGGTGCCATCCGGCGGGTAAACGTGAATATTGCCGCCACAACGGTAGAGAATTATCGTCGGCTGAGAGATGCAGGTATCGGTACTTACATTCTTTTCCAGGAAACCTATCACAAGGAAAATTATGAGACCTTGCATCCCACAGGCCCTAAAAGCAAATACTCCTATCACACCGAAGCTATGGACCGTGCCATGGAAGGCGGTATCGACGATGTAGGTATAGGTGTATTATTCGGGCTGAATACCTATCGGTACGATTTCGTAGGATTATTGATGCATGCCGAACATCTGGAAGCTACGTTTGGCGTAGGTCCGCATACCATCAGCGTACCGCGCATTTGCCCTGCCGACGATATTGAGACGAAAGATTTCCCCAATGCCATTTCTGATGAAATGTTCTGCCGCCTCGTTGCGGTAATCCGCATTGCAGTACCTTACACCGGAATGATTATTTCCACCCGTGAATCGGAAGCAGTACGGCGCAAGGTATTGGAATTAGGTATTTCACAAATCAGTGGTGGTTCGCGCACCAGCGTAGGCGGGTATGCCGTGCCGGAAACAGAAGAAGAGAACTCGGCCCAATTTGATATCAGCGACCGTCGCACACTGGATGAAGTGGTAGGTTGGTTGCTCGACCTGGGACATATCCCCAGTTTCTGTACGGCTTGTTATCGTGAAGGACGGACAGGTGACCGTTTCATGTCTCTCGTCAAACGAGGTCAGATAGCCAACTGCTGCCAGCCCAACGCACTGATGACATTGAAAGAATATCTGGAAGATTATGCCTCACCCGAAACGCGGGAAAAAGGTATCCGCCTCATTCGCGAAGAGATGGAGCGCATTCCTAATCCAAAGATTAAGGAGATAGCGATGAGAAATCTGTACGAGATAGAAAACGGAAAAAGAGATTTCAGATTCTAAGAAGAAGTTGATGTATTCAGTTCATACATAAACAAATTAAATCCTATGAACCAAACTCCCAATGCCAACCGCCTGCAAATCGCTCTCTTCGGACGGCGGAACAGTGGTAAATCCAGTCTTGTCAACGCACTGACGGGGCAAGATACTGTCCTCGTCTCCCCCGCTCCCGGCACCACAACGGACCCGGTTAAGAAAGCGATGGAAATTCATCTTCTCGGTCCCTGTCTTTTCATAGACACTCCGGGATTCGATGACGAAGGTGAGTTGGGAGAAATGCGCGTGGAGCGTACTCTGAAAGTCATAGAGAAAACAGACATCGCCCTGTTCCTTTGTGAAAATGGAGATGAAGAAGAACAAGTATGGATAAAACGCCTGAAAGAGCGGAATATCCCCGTAGTACTCATCCTTAATAAATCCGATATTCGCCCCAACATTGCTCCCCGGGCTGCACAGATTGAGAAAGTTTACGGAGAACGTCCCGTCATTGTAAGTGCCAAAAGTGCTACCGGCATGCACGAAATCCATCGCGCTATCCTGGAGAAACTCCCTGCTGATTTCGGAGAACAAACCATCACCGGGAATCTGGTAAAGGAAGGAGATGTGGTATTATTAGTCATGCCACAAGATATTCAGGCCCCTAAAGGGCGTCTGATTCTCCCCCAAGTACAGACTATCCGCGAATTACTAGACCGGAAATGTCTGGTCATGAGTTGCACCACCGATAAATTGGGAGATACATTACGTGCGCTCGCCTCTCCGCCCCAACTGATTATTACAGACTCACAAGTATTTCAGACTGTCTATCAACAGAAACCGGCAGAAAGCTGTCTCACTTCTTTCTCTGTACTCTTTGCCGGCTACAAAGGAGATATACATTATTACGTGGAAAGCGCCGCCGCCATCGACAGCCTCACAGAGCAATCACATGTACTGATAGCCGAAGCCTGCACGCATGCCCCACTGACAGAAGACATAGGAAGAGTAAAACTCCCCCGCCTGTTGCGGAAAAGAATCGGCGAAAGATTAAAGATAGATATCGTTTCGGGAAATGATTTCCCTGAGGATTTATCCGGATACAATCTGATTATCCATTGCGGTGCCTGCATGTTCAACCGCAAATATGTACTGAGCCGCATCGGGCAGGCAAAAACACAGAAAGTGCCGATGACAAATTATGGAATAGCAATTGCACATTTAAGTGGGATACTTGATAAGATCAGTTATTAAATGTTCTCCGGGCGAATGATTATTTGCCCGGAGAACACACTCCTTTTTCCGGGAAATTACTATTCCAACTCCTCCAGTACTTTCTTCACATCCACCGCCTGCAACCTTCCATACACCTTCTCCCCAATCATCACCACCGGTGCCAATCCGCACGCTCCTACACAACGCAGGCAATCGAGTGAAAACTTCCCGTCCGGTGTAGTCTCCCCTACTTCGATACCCAGCACGCGCTTGAATTCCTCAAGCAATTTCTCCGAACCACGTACGTAACACGCCGTTCCCATACACACCGAAATAGGATGTTTACCTTTAGGAGTCATCGTAAAGAATGTATAGAATGTTACCACACCATACACACGCGACACCGGAACATTCAGCTTTGCAGCAATCAGGCGCTGCATCTCTTCCGGCAGATAGCCGTGCAAATGCTGCGCTTCATGAAGTATATTAATAAGTTCGCCCGGCTGGTTGCCATGCTTGTCACAAATAGCACGCACTTGTTCGGCAACGTCACAGGCTAATTTGATATCTGACATAGTTTCTCCGTTTTAATAAGTTAATCAATCGCCTTATTGAAATAATGCGTATGCAGCAACCGTTCCGCAGTCTCACTCAGCGGTTTGCCCAGATATTCCTCGTACAACGTCTTGATGTACGGATTCTCATGCGACTTGCGCAAAGGCTTCTGTGCATCTTCCCGGTACAGTGCATTAGCACGTGCATACAGCACTTCCGAGTTGCCATGATGCAACGGTTGTCCGCCACCACCGATACAGCCTCCCGGACATGCCATAATCTCAATCACATGATACTCATTCCGCCCGTGGCGAATATCTTCCAGCAGATGACGTGCATTACCCAGACCATGGGCAATACCCACCTTCAGTTCAAAGCCATCCAGATCAATCGTTGCACGGCGCACACCGGCCAGGCCACGCACCTGCTCAAAGTTCACATTCTCCAATGTCCGCCCGGTATAAATCTCATAAACCGAACGCAATGCTGCTTCCATCACACCACCGGTTGTTCCGAAGATGACACCTGCACCCGTTGAAGCTCCCATCGGCTGATCGAACTCCTTATCTGTCAGTAGCGTAAAGCCTACGTTAGCCCGTCTGATAAGCCGTGCCAGCTCGCGGGTGGAAATAGAATAATCCACGTCCGGACTACCATCTGTCTTAAACTCATTGCGGTCGCACTCATACTTCTTTGCCAGACAAGGCATAATTGATACCACTACCAGCTTCTCACGCGGAATACCCATCTTCTCCGCCCAGAATGTCTTGGCAATGCTACCAAACATCTGCTGTGGCGAGCGTGCCGTAGAAGGAATATCAAGCATATCGGGGAAATGATGTTCAAAGAAATTCACCCATGCCGGACAACAGGAAGTCAGGATAGGCAGACGAACAGATTTATCCCCATTCATATAACGTGTCAGGCGGTTCAATATCTCGGCACCTTCTTCCATGATAGTAAGGTCGGCGGCAAAGTCTGTATCAAATACATAATCAAAACCCAATTCACGAAGGGCATACACCATCTTTCCCGTTACCAACGTCCCGGCAGGCAGTCCGAACTCTTCCCCCAGAGCCGCACGGACGGCCGGAGCAGTCTGTACAATGACTACCTTATCCGGATTTTCCAAATCCAGCAACAGGCGGTTGGTATGATCGCGTTCCGTCAATGCTCCTACCGGACAAACAGCTACACATTGTCCGCAATAAGTACATTCACTGTCACTCATCATCTTATCGAAAGCCGGAGCAATCGTAGTATTGAAACCACGGCGAATGGCTCCCAAGGCCCCTACAGTCTGTACTTCATTGCAAACACTTTCACAACGGCGGCAGAAGATACACTTATCCATATTCCGCACAATGGACGAAGTGACTTCACGCTTACGAGGCGAAAGCTCCCCACCATTATAAGGCATCTGCCGGATATTGAAACGCAGCGCCAAAGTCTGCAACTCACAGTTACCGCACTTCGGACAGGTAAGGCAATCATTCGGATGATCCGAAAGTATCAGTTCAGCTACCACCTTGCGGGCATTCATCACACGCAGGGTACTGGTACGTACTACCATTCCTTCTGTACAACGGGTAGCACAGGCGGGAGCCAGATTACGACGTCCTTCCACCTCCACGACACAGATGCGGCACGAGGCCGGATTATTCTTAACGCAAGTGCCCTTCAAATCAATATGACAAAGGGTGGGTATATCTATACCGATTTTCCGTGCGGCTTCCAGGATAGTCGAACCTTCAGGCACGGTAATATAATGGCGGTCTATTTGCAGGGTTATTTGTTTTTCTTCCATTTTCTTTCAGTTTAGTTCCCTTAAACTACATTGATTGCTTTGAATTTACAGCGTGCCATGCACATGCCGCACTTGATGCACTTGTCCGGATTGATGACATGCGGTTTGCGCACATCACCCAGAATGGCATCCGCCGGACAATGCTTAAAGCAAAGATGGCAACCAATGCACAATTCCGGATTAATGGTATAAGTCAGTAATGATTTGCACTGCTTCGCCCGGCAGGTTTTATCCCTCACATGCTCCACGTATTCATCATAAAAGTTATTGAGCGTAGACAGTACCGGATTGGGTGAAGTCTGTCCCAGCCCGCACAAGGCAGTATCTTTTATCACCTTTCCCAATGTAGAGAGTGCATCCAGATCTTTCATCGTGCCTCGTCCTTCGGTTATCTTGTTCAGCAGTTCCAGCAGACGCTTGTTACCAATACGGCAGGGCGTACATTTTCCGCATGATTCTTCCACCGTAAAATCAAGATAGAAGCGTGACACAGAAACCATACAATCATCTTCATCCATTACAATCATACCACCGGAGCCCATCATCGAGCCTTCCGCCAGCAAGTTGTCAAAGTCAATCGGTGTGTCCAGGTGCTTTTCTGTCAGGCATCCCCCCGAAGGTCCACCCGTCTGCACAGCCTTGAATTTCTTTCCTCCCTTAATGCCACCGCCAATTTCATAAATCACCTCACGCAGTGTCGTACCCATCGGCACTTCTATCAAGCCGACGTTATTAATCTTACCGGCCAGGGCAAATACTTTTGTCCCTTTCGAACGTTCCGTGCCGATAGATGCGAACCATTCCGCACCTTTCGTCAGAATGATAGGAATATTGGCAAGCGTCTCCACATTATTCACATTGGTCGGCTTGCCCAGATAACCGGCTTCGGCAGGGAAAGGAGGTTTCAAAGTAGGTTCACCGCGCTTCCCTTCCATAGAGTGGATCAGAGCAGTTTCCTCACCGCATACGAATGCTCCCGCGCCGTAACGTATCTCAATATCAAAACTGAAATCCGTACCGAATATATTCTTTCCCAGCAGCCCGTATTCACGTGCCTGGGCAATAGCTATTTTCAATCTTTGTATGGCTAGCGGATATTCTGCCCGGATATATACCAATCCTTTCGGAGAACCAATGGAATAACCGCAAACTGCCATTGCCTCAACAATGGAATGCGGATCACCTTCCATGATGGAGCGGTCCATAAAAGCACCGGGGTCTCCTTCATCGGCATTACACACCACATATTTCATATCAGCCTGTTGCTTATGGGCAAACTCCCACTTCTTCCCTGTGGGGAAACCACCACCACCGCGTCCGCGAAGTCCGGAACGTTTTATCACGTCAATCACTTCCTCCGGCTTCTTATGGAGCAGACTATCTGCCAATGCCATATAGCCATCCAGTGCAATATATTCCTCAATGTTTTCGGGATCAATGAAACCGCAGTTACGCAGTGCTATACGCATCTGTTTCCGGTAGAAGTCCATATGCTTGGAGTCGCTGACAGTTTTCTCCGTCTTCGGATCGATGTAGAGCAGCCGTTCTATCTTCCGTCCCCCGATGATATGCTCGCCAACTATCTCGTCAGCATCATCAGGCACCACCTGGGTATAGAAAGTGTTATCAGGGATAATCTTTACGATAGGTCCCTTTTCACAAAAGCCGAAACAACCTGTAGTGATAACGTCCACCTTGTCGGCAATATTATTTCTCTCGAGTGCTTGCTGAAGACGTTCAGCAATGATGTGGCTGTCGGATGCCTTGCAACCTGTACCACCACAGATCAGGATTTGCAGATGCCCGGTTCCCAATGCCAACCCACAGCATTGTTCCGTAACCGCCTCGTTGCTTTCTTCGCGTAGCAAGAGCGTGCCTTCTGCCCTTTTCCTGATAATTTTCAGATCATGGATAGTTAGTACTTTCATTTTGTAATAGATTTGGGGCCGAGAACAAAGATACAAAAAGAGTTGAGATTACAAAAGGAAAGCAATAAAGATTATAGGAAGGAGAATTCCTCATATTGAAAAATTATATATTTTTGCACCCGCTTTTCGGAAAAAGTCCGAAAGAACTATCAATATTCAATATAACATTTTACAAAAAGCATGAATCACCCTTACAAAAAGATCATCGTTTCCGCCCTGCTCGGAACGCTGTTTTTAGGCGCCTGCTCAGACGATGCACCGTCTGAGGGAGAAGGCAAACAACAAGCTTATTCCTTAGTGGTAAAAGGTATTACGACTTCCGGTTCAGACTCTTCTGAGGAGCTACGGGATGTGTCTGTTTTCCAGTTCAGCGATGGCAACCTGTACAAAACGCAACAATTGACTCCCGAATCCAATGGCCAGTCCAGTATTTCCGCACTCAACGGATCACGGCTATACTTCCTCACCGGAGTGACACTTCCGGTTCAGGAAGGAAACATTACCGAAGAAGAATTCCGCAATATGACCATCGGCGAAGGACTGCACGATAATTCAGCTCCTGACTTTATGGCTGCAGTTGTTGAATTAGAAAGTACTCCCCAAACACGCAGTGGTCAGGAAATTAACGTTGGCATGAAACGCGGTGTAGCCCGTATAGACCTGAATACCACAGCAGACAGCAAAACATTAATCAAAGAAGTAATCGTAGAGGATGCTCCGGCTGAAACATATCCGTTCATCGAAAACACTTCCGCATCAGATAAAACAGTAAGTTACTTAAAGAAATTTGAGCCTGCTTTCGGTGGAGAACAACAAGGAATATTCCGCATTTTCGAGAGTACGCGTCCTGTAAATATCATCCTGCGGGGTACATACGATGAAATCCCCATCAGGCTAAAAATGCAATTACCAAGTATAGAACGTAACAAAGTGTACGAACTGTCAGTACTCAATGCAGGTGCCACAGTAGAAGGAATCTTCGAAATCAAGCCTTGGGAAGAAGGCGAAACGATTATCGGGAAACCTGATACGGAGCATCGTATCCTGCTTAATGCTTCCCAATCTAAAATTCCGGAAGGAGTAACAGTAGATTATGAGAATAATATAGTAGAGGTACCCGCCACAGGAGTCAGTGACATGAAGCTGGCATTTGTTTCCGACACCCGGATTGACATATCAGCTACGGAGGGTACTGACGGTGGCGTGAATCTCAGTGAAATGTCGGTATCCGAAGAAACAGAAGGCATAGTGTCGGCATTCAATGTATCGGTAGCCGCACAAGGCAGTGGCCGACTGGGCTATACAATTCTGGTACATTTAAAAAATGCTTTGCTGACCGGCTCTTATGATTATGTAGAAATTCGTGTGGCTCCGAGCGACAAGCAGATTGAAATAGTTGAAATGGGCGGTAGCACATGGATGGCGTTCAATGCACGCAGCCGGGATTTGGAAGACCAGGTATATCCTTTAGACGGTGCTACTGTTGAGGAGATGTACCATAATGGTTGGATCAGCAGTATCGGTGGTTTGTTCCAGTATGGACGGAAGTATATGTATATCCCCTGGCAAGGATATAGCCCCTCAAACAATCTGGGTAACCAGACTGCCGACGCACCCTGGCAAAACGATACCCATATGCCTTGTCCGGAAGGTTACCGTGTGCCAACCCGCAGCGAACTGAACTCTCTTCTCCCCAAAGGACAGGAAATTCCCGGCACTTACACAGCAGGAAACGGAGAAAAAATAACCGCTACACTCCACGTTGGTGAAGGAACCCTGACTACCCCGACCGGTGTAACAGGAACACAACACTATGTGAAATTTACTTCAGAAGATACCGGACGTTACCTTATCATCCCCTTGGCAGGCGGAAAAGGTGACAAGTCTACCACCAATAATCCCGCCTTCGGAAAAAGAGCCGTGTTATGGACAAGCGAACGTAACGGCTGTCCGGGTGGTTATGCATGGACTTACTGGTTGCCGTTTGAAGGCAAGGAAACAACTGCTATTGCCGAAAAACAATTGCAGATGGAAGCGTTCGCATCCTTACGTTGTGTAAAAAAATAAAGGAGGAATTCTATGAAGATTGCAAAAATAATCCTATTATTTCTAGCATTGTTGCTGGCAAGCTGCTCAAACGAACTTGAGCAGGAATACGGCCTCATGCCGCCTGCCTCCGGCCAGGTAACATTTCTTCTTGGATTGCACGAAGATGACACTTCTGCCATACGGACACGCAACGGTGAACCGGAACAGATTGCCCGCATGTGGTATGCCATTGCCAATGACCGGGGAGAAATACTCAAACCGCTGTATCAAAAGCTGGAAGCAGACTTCTCCAAACTGACCATTGAAGGATTGGAATATGGTGACTATACGGTTGTATTCCTAGCTACCACGAGCGCGGAATCAAATGCGACGATCAACGAACCTAAGCGATTGTCAGACGTCTGGCTGCTGAATAAGTCGGCAAAAGCCCCTCTCGACGATGTCTACTTTTATAAAAAAATAGAGTTACACATCGGCAAGGAACAAGCTGCGGAATCGCAGACGGTGACATTGGAGCGATGTGTAGGTAGAGTTGATATAGACTTGAATGTCTCGTCCGATTATATGTGGCGTTTTATCCGCAAAATTGACATCACATTTGATGATACTGTATATACCAGTCTCAGTGCAAATGGCGAATACTCCGGTACGGAAGGTATTGAATCTTATGACATCGCGGAGAGCTATTCATTTTACTCATTGCCCAGTAAAGAGGCACTTTCTGGAGTTGTAACGATCGAGTCGAATCGCAGTGACGGCACATCGTTTGTACACAAATACCGCTTCAGCAATTGCAAAATCGAGGCAGGCCGTATATCCCACATCAGCATTGATTACCGGCATCCGGAAAGCCTGGACGGATTGCTTTATATCCGTGAAGAAGATTTCTCCCGCTTCCAGACTGACACTATGTTTTTAGCCAACGAGCCACGAGATATCTTCTATGACAGCAAGCACCGTTCCTTTTATGCAAACGCACCGTTACAAGTATCTATCTCGGATGAACATCAATTACTGGTTAAATTCTTCTCACCGGTTACTATCCATGATGTGACGATTTTATGTCGATTCAATAATATCAGTACTGAGTTCCTTGAATTGGCACATTTCGATGTGATCCATCCTTTCATGGAAGCCGCTTTCCCATTGCCAGTTGTAGGTTCTGACCGCACATTCACCACCAGCAGCGGCAGAAAGATAGTGATACCTGCACAACCAGAACTTTCCGGTGACGATGTCACACTTATTATCCGAACGGAAGATCCGTATATGAAGAAGATAGAACAGATAGACAGTCGGTGGTTCATACGTTTCTCTGCTTATTCAGCCGACAACGGACACGCTTACTGGCGGCACATGAATCCATTATTATGTCGTCACGGGGTAGCATTGGCTATCAATATGGCTTTCATGTTCTCTTCCGAAGAGTTTAACACAGAAATGAACAAATATGAAGGCAAACTGAAGGATAACGGAGGAAATGCCATCAATCTGAATGCATTACGCCAGAGAATCCGCAGTCATGGAGGACTCGTATTGGGTTGCGTATCAGGCGTCGGCGGTCTGGGAGGCGGCAACACTTACGGATTAGCGGACTACTGTTATACCGGAGTCTATTTTGATGCAACACCACTGGGATCCAATCCTCATAACTATCCCCGACAAGCTATGTTCCACGAATACGGGCATTGTTTAGGTTACAACCATAGCAGTACCATGACTTATGGCGACCAATGGACAGTACTCTGCGCCACAGTATTCGTAAACATGGGGCAAGAGGGTAAATTACCAATATGTTCAAAAGACATAATTGCCAATTTACCGATGTAAAAAAGATATAAATAGTAAATAAAAGCAAAAAGGGAGGAAACAGATTATGAATAAATAAATTTCTGTCCCTCCCTTTTACTATGATATAAATAAAGACCTATTACTTCTGAACCTCTCCTTTTTCATTGGATAGTGACTCACTTAACACGTCAATAACGACATCAGTATCTACAAGATACAGGCTTTCTTTCTACTACAAAAATGCTTTGTTGAATATCAAAAATTAAATCCTCCACATTAAGAAATAGCAAAAGGGTTACTAATTTGTTACCTCTAATCATATGATTAAACAGCAGATCGCAGATTATATACACAGAAAAATCATCCAGTAAATACCTATAAAAAGACACCCTTGGGAATGCACTTCAGTTGAAACAGCCTTATCTACTATAAAACAAAGTTTGCACATCAGAAACTCAGAATGGTTTAGCATAATAATGTATGATGAAACTATAATTCACACCAATAGCAGAAATGTAAATTACTAATTTTGGTTAATATGATATAAAAAAGCAATTATAAGAAATCTCACTTTTGTATTTTTGCATCAATATCTAATATTAATTCAATATAAAAAAATACTTAAAAAATTGGTTATGAGACTTTTTTTATCTTGGAAACATATAATCAGCCTCTGTTGTGTTTTAGTATATTTAAGTTCATCCCTTGCCCATGCAACTGTAGTTCCCAAACAGCATCGACTACTTATTATTAACTCATACAATGAAGGGGCCCCATGGAGTCAAACACTGATAACCCCTATTATGCTTCAAACTTCTTCAATAGAGGATGTCAACGCCGACTTAGTGCATATAAACGGAACATTTATCCGTAATGATTCATTGTACAACCAAATGGAAGAAGGAATCTTCCAACGTTATGAAAGAAATAAGCCGGATTATCTAGTGCTCATAGGGAGTATAGCTTTTACTTTGAGAGATCGTATTCAGAAAGAATGGGGGGATATTCCAATGGTTTTGATTGCCAATGAAGATACTTATGCCCCCCGGGAATATTATTTCACGGGACGCTCTAAAAATATGGAGGACAATACAGTCGCACCTCTGAATGACATCAGAGAACAATATAACTTCACGTTTATTGAAGCCCCGGATATGTATAAAGAAACCATTGACATGATGGTACGGATGTTACCCCCAATGAAGAAGCTCGTATTTGCGGCAGACGAACTTTATCAGAACCAGCGGTTGGACCAGCTTATACACTCATACATCACATCAGAATATCCGAATATTGAATACGAACGCCTGGTGGGCAAAGAAAAAAACAGCAGACGACTACAAGAATACTTATTGGCAGATGATCCGACTACAAGTATCTTATTTTCTACCTGGTTTTATGAACGTAAAAACTTGTTTGGATCGCCTACACTTATCAGCGGCGACTTCCAGCTGGTAGCATCTTCACCTCAACCGGTATTTGCCCTGAGAGGTGCGTATATCAATAAGGCAGGATTCATCGGCGGACACTTCTATGACCAAGCAGAACTAGAGCAATCATTAACCAACATTATCGGACAAATGCTCCAAGGGAAAGAGATGCGTGACATTCCATTCGTATATAGTAAAAAGTCATACCCGCTTGTCAATTATGCACAACTGGAATTGGATGAACTTGATGCAGAGCTTTGTCCGTCAAATACAATATTCCTGAATAAACCACTCACATTCTGGCAAAAATATAAATGGTGGATCATTAGCGGAACGATTCTATTACTTTCACTTGTGGTCATCGCACTTATCATATACTGGTTCCAGCAAAAGAAAATAGCCCTGTTCAGTGCTCACAACACACTTGTATGCAACATGCCGATATCATATACCCAGGCAATAGTGGATCTTAATGAAAAAGGAGAGGTAACAAATATAAAATACCAAGCCGGAAACAGTTTGTTCAACAGTTTGTTTACGGCAAATGAGGATAATGATACGAATAAGAATTCGCTTTCACAGATTGAATGTCTTCCCCGATTTATAAAAATGATATTCAGAGAAAAACAGGCGATTACCTTCACACACTTTTTCAAGCAGACCCACTCTTTTTATGAATTCATTATCTGCCGGTCATCCGAAAAGTATACTATCGATATTTTTGGAGTTGATATTACAGCACGCAATGAAGCGGAAAATGCGTTGCGGGAAATCAACAAGAAACTGGAAATGACCTTGAGTGTAGCCCGAATCATTCCTTGGCGCTGGGACCTGAAAAACGATATGATTACCTGCGAATCCGAACAGATATTGGCCCACATGAATTTTACCAAAGAAGAAGGTTCCACTCCTCAGGCGCATATTATAAAAGCCTCCGAATATTTCCGGAAAATGCACCCGGAAGATATGGAACGTATGCAGCAGGTACACAAAAAACTTATATCCGGAAAATTACAACATGCCAAAGAAGAGTTCCGCATCATTACCGAAGTGGAAGGACGAAAATTTATAGACTGGCTTGAAACGAATGCAATAGTAGATCAATACGATGAGCAGGGCAGTCCAATATCACTGGTAGGCTCACTGCTACTAATAACAGAACGTAAGAGACAAGAAAAGGCACTGATAGCAGCCAGGGAAAAAGCTTTGGAATCCGAACGGCTAAAGTCTGCATTTCTGGCTAACATGAGCCACGAAATACGCACACCATTGAATGCTATCGTAGGTTTCTCCAGCTTGCTGACTGCCACTGAGGATGAACAGGAACGGGAAGAATTCATCAGTATCATAGAGAACAATAACCAGCTGCTCTTGCAACTCGTCAGCGACATTCTGGACTTGTCGAAAATAGAGGCAAATACGCTTGAGTTCAATTACCGAGACGTTGACCTGAACGGACTGGCAAAAGACGTGGAAAGTACCGTACGCCGCAGGCTGAAACCGAACGTTGTTCTGGAATTCATTCCTGGAGCTGCCCAGTGCCATGTGCAAACCGAAAAGAACCGGCTCTCACAGGTACTTATCAACCTGTTGGTCAATGCAACTAAATTTACTCAAACAGGTAGCATCACATTCGGTTATGAAATACGTGGAAAAGAACTATATTTTTACGTAAAGGACACCGGCATGGGCATCTCACAAGAGGATCAGAACAAAATATTCGAACGTTTCACCAAAGTGGACACTTTCACTCAGGGAACGGGACTGGGCCTTTCCATCTGCAAAAACATTATCGAAAAAATGAAAGGCAGGATCGGAGTAGAATCCGAGGGTAAAGGCAAAGGAAGCACATTCTGGTTCACAGTGCCGTATCAGCCGGGAGCAGTTGTAGAACAGAAGAAACAGCAACCTGTCAGCCTTGCCCCCAAAGCAGCCAGGCAAAAGCCTATCATCCTAGTGGCAGAAGACAATGAGAGCAACTACTTGCTATTCAATTCCATTCTTAACAAAGATTACAACCTGGTGCATGCCTGGAATGGTGAAGAAGCTATAGAGTTATATCGGAAATTCCAGCCGCACGTCATCATCATGGATATCAATATGCCTAAAATGGACGGATACGAAGCGGCAAGGGAGATACGAAAATTCTCAAAAACAATACCCATCATTGCCGTTACGGCATATTCCTTCTCCTCTGACAAAGAAAAGGTGATGGAGAACGGATTCAACGGTTATGTGCCCAAACCGGTCGACGCGCATATCCTGAAAGAGAAACTCCATAGTACAATTAAACAAAACATTGCAGCAGAATAAACACATAGCGAGGTTATAAAAAACATTACACGCAAGGATTGCCAGAAGAGTCTACAAGAAAAGCATTAAAACATTTTAACATAATGAAAGAAGAATTATGAGTATGGACATAAGGCGTTTGTGTTTGACACCGAGAAATTTCACGCCGAGATAGAGCCTGTCATGAAAGACAGCATTAAGAATGCCGAGGTGGCACACCGGTATATTTGCGAACATCTTGACGAGTTGCAATCACCTTACACGGGCGATGAGTTGGGTGAAGATTGGGAAGAGGAGTTCGGCGAACTTACACTTCAGACCTATTTCGACATTCTCCTTACCACCTGCTACGATGTGGAAGACGATCGCGGTCTGGGCGAAATGTGGGATGCAGTGAACGAGGTAATCAAAAGTCTCGATGTGTTTGAATATGGTGAGGTTCCTGTCCTAGGCTGCCAGGTTGAAATCAACAGTGTCATCGTAGACCCCGGCATGGAAGGCTTGGGCATTATAGACGGCGACGAGGTGGCGGAGATTTTGGAAAGGTTGAAGGAAAACAGGGATGAAGCGGAAAGTGCTGAACCCGAAGACCTGCTATATGAAGCTGAACCGGAGGAATGGATGGAAGCCTACGACGACCTTTGCAGCCTCTATGAAGACGCCCTCAGCCAAAAAAAGGGTCTGCTCCTCACCTTTTGACCGATTGAAAGAATCTTACTTAAGAAAGAGTGTCAAAACTGAATAAAAGAATGCAAATTACACGAATTACACGAATTACGCAAATAACAAATCAGATAAGTTCTGATTACCAGAAGCATAAAAAAATATTTGTGTAATTCGTATAATTTGTGTTCTAACCTTAATTTAGACTCACACCCTATTTTTTTATTCAGTTTTGCCACATTCGCATTCGTTTTCTTACCTTAATCGAAGTTTTCTTTTTACGCCATTCCTTTTCCTCTATATTCACTCAGACTGACCCCGAAATGTTTCCGGAATACTTCCCTGAAACATTTCGCATCGCAAAACCCGGTCATATCCGCAATTTCCGTAATGGAATGCTCGCTTTCTTTCAATATCCGGGCGGCAATCAGCCAGTTGATACTCGCCCTCAGAAGATTGATACTGAAAGATTTTGCCCTATAGTCATCCGCACCGATTTTCAACCCTTCCAACATGTTCTTTTCATCTCCCAATGCAGTCGTAGAAGCACCAGAACATGATATTAATATGAAAAATTAACAAAAAAACAAGAACATTCATAGTCTAAAGATCGTTTTTCATGCAAAAGAACCGACAGAAGTCCCCATCTCATTAAAATGATTCACTTCCAAACAAATAACATAACTACATAAGGGCTTGCTCCGAAACCGGATTCAGCCCCTTATCCATTTTAAATTAACTCATAACTGGCGCTCTGGATAGGCATATCCAGATTGTGCAGTACCTTTTCAAGCAGAATTCCCTCCCGGTTATCGTACTCATAGCCAAAAGTGGCACGAATACCCTGAAGGATGAATTGCGTAGCACGATCTAAGGCAATAGGAAGGCTGTCACCTTGCAATAAGGCTCCGGTGATGACGCTCGTAAAGGTATCCCCTGTTCCCGGATAGTGGGCAGGCAGATAGGGACAGGTTATTTTCCAATAACGATCTCCTACCCGATTGTAGGCATATACCGAAGTCTTATGGCTTTCTCCATGGACAGGGACGCTTGTAATAATAACTACCTGAGGTCCGGCATCGGACAAAAGCCGAAGATAGGATTTCAGTTCTTCATCCGTATTAGCCGCTTTATAAGGTTTATCCATCAAATAAAAAAGTTCGGTCAGATTCGGGGTTATCACATCGGCTTTTGCTGCCAGATGACGCATCTCCCGGATCATCGATTCATCAAAATTAGTATATAGCCGCCCGTTATCTCCCAATACCGGGTCAACCACTACCAAGCCGTCCGGCTGGCGAAAATCATCTATAAAATCCGAAACGATCTGTATTTGTCGGGGAGAGCCTAAATAACCTGTATAAAAAGCATCAAACTGTATATCCAGCTTTTTCCATTCAGCAATGATCCTGGGCATTTCATCCGTCAAGTCGAGAATGGAAAACTCCGGATATTGTGTATGACTGGAAAGTACAGCCGTAGGTAAAGGACAAACCTGAAAGCCCATCGAAGACAAAATAGGAATTACCACTGTAAGGGATACGCGTCCCATACCTGAAAGGTCATGAACCGCTGCTATTTTCTTTACTTTATTTGTATACATAGTGCTTTTATTACATATTCCGCCACTTCCATGACATAAAAATTCCCCGCAAAGATAACTTTACGAGGAGTAAAGAACAAGCTTAAAGAGAAATTGTTTGATTCTATCAAGGTTTAGGGGTTAAACTAATGAAAGTATTCCTCATTCACTATATAGAGAAAAATAAATGGCATAACTTACCGGTTCAAGCAGCAATAAGCATTCTTTTGACAACAAATTACTCAAAATATAAAAGTTATCTCTATATTTGCCCACTGAGATTTTAATGAGGAATAGAAAACAGGAGCAAAAAGATATATGAAAGAGAAGCCAAATATTGACTGTGAGAAATATCGCCAGATTGCGCAAATGGCTAAAATGGGTTGGTGGGAATCGGACCTGAAAAATCGCCAATATATTTGTTCAGACTTTATCATTGACTTACTCGGACTTGAAAGCAACCGGATCAGTTTCGAAGATTTCCACGGAAGAATACGGGAAGACCATCGGGAACGGCTCAGAAATGAATACTTTTCGCTCACAAACATAGAAACCTATGAGCAAATGTTCCCCATCCAGGCAAAAGATGGAGATATATGGGTATATTCTAAAATAAGTTTCAAACAACCGGATGAAGAAGGTTATAGAAATATGATAGGATATCTGCAATGCATAGATAACCGTACTGGAGAGATGAATGAGAACATTGATTTCCTTCAGGTAAATAGTTTACTTTATCAACAAAACAGTATTTCCTATTCATTGCTCGCTTTTCTACAATCGGATGATATTACACAGATTATCAATAAAATATTGGCAGATCTCCTCAAACAGACCAAAGGAGACCGCACCTATATATTTGAGATAAACAGAGAACATAAAGTGCAAAGTTGCCTTTATGAAGCAACAGCCGAAGGAATATCCCAGGAACTGGATTTCTTACAGAATGTACCTTGGGATGATTCTCTCTGGTGGGATCGCCAAATCTCAGAAAAGAAATCAATCATTCTGAATACATTGGACGATATGCCACCTGAGGCAAAAGTTTACCGTGATACCTTGGAGGTGCAAGATATTAAATCAGTAATGGTGGTTCCTCTCCTATCGAAAGATAAGGTATGGGGGTATATGGGCATCGATATGGTCAGAACGCACCGCAGCTGGAGTAACATCGACCATCAATGGTTTTCGTCTTTAGGAAACATCATCAGCATTTGCCTCCAATTACGTAAAGCGGAACTTCAGGCTAAAGAGGATCGCCGCGCATTGGATCACAGTGAAAAAATTCTTCGCAATATTTATAAGAATCTGCCAGTAGGTATCGAGCTTTACGACAAAGACGGGTATCTGGTAGATATGAATGATAAAGAACTTGAAATATTCGGCTTGGCGGATATGAAGGAAGCACTGGGGGTATCACTGTTTGAGAATCCCAATATCCCCGAAGACGTGAAAGAAAAATTGCGTGCCAGAGAAAATGTGGACTTCTCGATCAATTATGATTTCTCAAAGATCGACCGATACGTCACAAGTCGAAGAAAAGATATTATCAATCTTCAAACCAAGGTGGCTCTGCTTTACGATTCACAAAATCAATTCAGCAATTACCTGTTTATCAATATAGATACAACAGAAACCACCAGTGCATACACCAAAATACAAGAGTTTGAACATCTGTTCCTCTTAATAGGTGACTATGCCAAAGTAGGTTTTGCCCATTTTAATGTAATGACGAGAGACGGGTATGCCCAGGATACATGGTATCGGAATTTAGGTGAAAAAGAAAACACTCCCATGCCCCAGGTTATCGGAGTATATTCACATGTGCACCCGGAAGATTGCGCTGTCCTGAAACAATTTGTAGATCAGGTTAAAGAAGGGAAAGCCACAAGTTTAAGTAAAGAAGTACGCGTTAACAGAGGTAACGGAAAATATTCGTGGACCAGTATAAACGTAATGGTTAGGGATTATCGTCCTCAGGATGGAGTTATTGAAATGCTGTGTATCAACTATGATATCACTCCCTTGAAAGAGACAGAACAGAAGCTGATCATTGCCCGTGACAAAGCCGAAGAACTGGATCGTTTGAAATCTGCTTTCCTTGCTAATATGAGTCATGAAATACGTACTCCGCTCAACTCTATCGTTGGTTTTTCCAGTCTGCTGGCAGAAACAGACGACAGGGAAGAACGCCAGGAATATATCAAAATAGTAGAAACAAACAATGAATTGCTTCTGCAACTGGTTTCTGATATTCTCGATCTTTCGAAGATAGAGTCCGGAACATTCGATTTCGTACGCTCCGATCTGGATGTAAACGAAAGCTGCATGAAAATCATCAAGTCGCTGGAGATGAAAGTACCGGAAACTGTAGACCTGGTCTTTGAGAAGTATATGCCCGATTGTCATATTTATACAGACAAAAACCGATTCATGCAAGTCATAACCAATTTCATAAACAATGCATTGAAGTTTACGAAGCAAGGCACTATAGCTTTGGGATATGAACAGACGGCACCCCACGAAATAAAATTCTATGTACGTGATACAGGTGTCGGGATTCCCAAAGAGAAAATTGATAGCATATTCGAACGGTTTGTGAAACTTAATACTTTTGTACAGGGCACCGGTCTTGGACTTTCCATCTGCAAAAGTTTAGTATCTCAGATGGGAGGAAAAATCGGAGTGGAATCAACTGAAGGAGAAGGTTCATGCTTTTGGTTTACTCATCCGTATTAATCATTTTATTTTGTACCTTTGCGCCCGATTTATATTAGAGACGCAACCATCATGCAACAGAATACACAACGACCGGTAAGTTCGATAGCTTATCCGATATTGATCGCATTAAGTATTTCTCATTGTCTGAACGACTTATTGCAATCCGTCATAACCGCCACATATCCGCTTTTCAAAGAGGACTTAACGTTGAGTTTTGCACAAATCGGATTGATTACGCTGGTTTATCAGATGTCCGCATCGGTGTTCCAACCCGTATTCGGATTATTTTTTGATAAGCGCCCGTTTGCCTGGACACTACCGATGGGGATGTTGTTCACTATGACCGGATTGTTGAATCTGGCCTTTTCCACAAATCTTTATTGGGTATTGTTCTCAGTGTTCATCATAGGTATAGGTTCTTCCGTACTTCACCCGGAAGCATCGCGCATCACTTCGCTCGCCTCCGGAGGCAGAAGAGGCCTGGCACAATCCCTGTTTCAGGTGGGTGGCAACCTGGGAGGATCATTGGGTCCGTTACTGGTAGCTTTAATTGTAGCGCCTTATGGCAGACACAACATCGCATTATTCGCAATTTTATCAGTGATAGCAATCATGGTAATGATACCTGTCGGCAAATGGTACAAAAGATACATTACCCGGATGAAACGTGACCATATTGCCCTACAACCTCATATGCAGATGCCTTTGCCTATGGAAAAAACGGTTCTTTCCATTTCTATCCTGCTGATACTTATCTTCTCCAAATATATTTATATGGCAAGCTTAAGCAGCTATTACACTTTCTATCTGATTGATAAATTCGGAGTAAGTGTACAGGACTCCCAACTTTACCTCTTTGTGTTTCTTGTGGCTACAGCCATCGGTACACTAATGGGTGGTCCTATCGGAGATCGTATCGGAAGAAAGTATGTCATCTGGGGTTCCATCCTCGGTGCCGCACCTTTCAGTATGCTGATGCCTCATGTTGGCTTGCTTGCCACAATTATTATGAGTTTCTGTGTCGGCCTGGTTCTTTCATCTGCTTTCCCCGCCATCCTGTTATATGCGCAGGAGCTATTACCCAGTAAACTGGGACTGATTTCCGGATTATTTTTCGGATTTGCTTTCGGAGTGGCAGGTATTGCTTCGGCTGTATTGGGAAATATGGCGGATAAGTTCGGCATCGAAGCTGTTTATAATGTCTGCGCTTATATGCCGTTACTCGGATTGGTTACCTGGTTTTTGCCTGATCTGAAGAAAAACCGTAAGCAAATACCTGATTAGTATGAAGAAACTTATAAAATCATCCAAATGGGCAAGACGGATCAAATGGTCTATCCTGACCGGCACAATCCTCATCTTTGCAGTAATAGTTTGCGCTAATTACGCAGTACGCCATACAGCAAAAGCGTTTATATATCAGAATATCGATTCTATTCCCCAGAATAAAGCAGGTCTTCTGCTTGGAACCTCAAAACTATTACGTTCCGGACTTCCCAACCAATACTTCCAGAATAGAATACAGGCAACGGTAGACTTATATAAAGCTGGTAAAATAGAAGTGGTTGTAATCAGTGGTGACAACAGTCGCGAAGGTTATAATGAACCGGAAGATATGAAGTCGGAGCTGATGTTACGCGGTATTCCTGAAGATAAGATTTATCTGGATTATGCAGGATTCCGCACTTTGGATTCCGTAGTTCGCATGGAAAAGATTTTCGGACAGAAAAGCTTCACAATCATATCGCAGAAATTTCATAACCAGCGTGCCATTTACATTGCGCATGCCAAAGGATTACAGGTCGTAGGATACAATGCCGAAGACGTGAATGCCTACAGTGGTTTCAAAACACAACTCCGGGAGAAGTTTGCCAGAGTTAAGCTCTTTCTGGACTTGTGGACCGGCAAAAATCCGAAGTTTCTGGGAGAACCGGTAATCATTCAGTAACTTCCCACCCATCATACCTATAAGTGGCTAGGCACAAAGAAACATTTCATTATTTGTGGGTATTTCATAAACCCCTCTGATGCCGTTACTTTGCAACCGTACAAATTAAACCATTTTATAGCATGAAGAAAATAGGAATATTTTATGGTTCCTCAACCGGAACTACACAAGGCATTGCCGAAACAATTGCTTCTAAACTAGGTGTCCCCGCATCCGATGTAATCGATGTCAGTAAAATGAATGCCGACATAGTAAAGGAATATGAAGCTCTTCTCTTAGGAACTTCTACCTGGGGTGACGGTGAACTGCAGGATGACTGGTATAATGGCGTTAAAGTGTTGAAGGAATCAGACTTGAAAGAAAAAACAATTGCTCTGTTCGGTTGTGGTGATTCCGAATCTTATTGCGATACATTCTGCGATGGCATGGGTATCATATACGAAGACATCAAGGATTCCGGCTGCACCATCATCGGTAAAGTATCTGCAAAAGATTATTCTTTCTCCTCCTCTATTGCTGTTATCGACGGTATGTTTGTCGGACTTGCTCTTGATGACATCAACGAAAGTGATAAGACGGAAGAACGTATCGACGCTTGGGTGAACGACATAAAAAATCACTTGGCATAATTTTCTCTTATTCCATAGCCTTATGACAATATCTGACATTAACCCGGTAGAATTGAAAGAGAAGATTTTATACTCGGGGCAATGTTAGATTATGATATATGTGCGCAATGCGAACGGTACTGTGAAAGAAAAGTCCGATGCGCTTGATTAATTTTGCATGTGTTTAGTTAGTTGTTTTTGTAAAAAATGCCTGCGGATTCCGTAGGCATTTTTATTATATCATCCGAAAATAGAAAGATAATCAGGCATAGCTATGCATACCGCCCAGTAGATAATTTACTCCGAAGTAAGTCATCAGCACCGTAAGGAAAGCCAACACCATATAAGCATGGAAAAACCGGGGTTGCCAGAAGACGGCAAGAGATTGCCCATGGAATGCCGCACCATAGATTAAAAAGGTGATCAAAGCCCAGACTTCTTTCGGGTCCCAGGCCCAATAGCGCCCCCATGAAACATTTGCCCACACAGCACCAATAAAAATTCCCGCCCCCAGACAAAATACTGCCGGATAGAGCATCAACCGACTGAAAAGCATCAATTGCTCCACACGAACCTTACACTGTTCCTGAATCTCCGAATCGATTGCCTTTTTTCGCCAGCCTCCTATGCAGAATGCCAGTAATCCATTTAGCATCATAAAGGCAAACAATGCATAAGATACCATAATCAGAGAAACATGGATACTTAACCAAGGAGACAGCAACACAGGCATCAGAGGAGTGATCTGAGGATTGTTCTGCCCAAGATAAGCCACTAACAAGGCAAAACCCGAAATGAGCAATCCAAAAGGCAACGTAAAAGAGAAGCGACGCCGGAATATGCATGCAAGCAGAAGTGTACACAGTGCCATAAACTGCATGGTTTCATATCCATTGCTCAGTGGAATACGCCCGCCAATATACCACCGCAAACAGTAACCAAAAAGTTGAAAAAGAAATGCTGCATAAAGTGCAACTGTAAAAACTCTCCATGCCTTACCTGCCGAACGATGCATGCTGCAATAAAGTAAATAAAAAAATGCCAGCATCCCTACAGTTAGATTGAACATGAACAACAGTTTGCTGAATGGAATGCGATTGTACAATATTTCAGCCTGTACCTTTACGTCAGACAGTGGTTTTATACTCCCATCTTCCGGTAAAGTACGGATAAGCATTCCACTCCGTAGCATCAGTATCAATCCTACCTTTTCATCCGTTTCCATAATAGCCTTTTCCAACGAAGTCATTTTCATGTGTGGCTTTTGTCCGACCTTCCAAAACTCCTGCAAGCGATAGTTTTGTCCATCAAACAAATCAGTAAGACGGGCATAGGAAGAAGGTAATCGGAGTAAATGACGAAGTTCCGCACTCTTTATATAAATCATCGGTTCATTCTGCCAAACCTCCGGACGGAGTAACCAACCTCCGACAACCTGTTCGGGTGTCATGCCACCATAAGAAGGTTTCCCGGTCAGTTTCAATACAAAGTCCCGTGCAAGTGTATTAAAAGGTACTACGCGATCATGATAAATCACTTGTTTGGAAGCCAGACTATCCGCCTGTCTGAGTGCAAGTGCCGGAAGGCTTCTGTTTTCTGCTTGCACCACCATTCCCGTAGCCATGAGCAACCACACAAACATTCCCCCTTTTCGAAGCAACGGATGCCTGAGCAATCTACGGAATTCCCCACTATGACTGACAAGCATCCACAACATGGAAATACCCAGCAAAATATATCCTGCATACGTAATTCCTATTCCCCACGGATCATAATTCACCGACAACCAGCTCCCCTCCTTATCATCATCAAAAGAAGACTGGTAAAAACGATACCCCTGACGAGAGAGGATACGATTCATGGAAACAGGTTCCGCACCACGGATATAGCTGACATAATCTGCCGGAGCTTCCGTCCCCGGATAATACTCCACCCGAAAACTGTCTAAACATAGGGTGAACGGTAATTCGATCACCCGCTTACTGTCTTGGTCTATGAAAGTTCCCACCTCAGTGCCTACAGTGAGATGCATATATCCTTTTTTGCTGCATGAAAATGTAATCATGGCTCCCACCAAGATAACGAGGAAGGAGCCATGCAACAACAATGCCGGGAGATGCCGCCACAACTGCCGCTCAATCAACACGACAACTGCCAATGCGGCAAGTACTCCCCACAAACAACAAAACCAAACTGTATGATAAACATACTTTTCTACAAACTCTGTTCCGTGTACATGCTCCACAAAGGTCACCACAGCGAGCAAAGCCACCAGACAGATATATAAAAAGACGAGACTTTTCTTCAAATTAAAAAGGTGCATATTCTTTATTCTTCAAAGCCTTAACTCCCATACATTCCATTTCGATCAACCAGCCGGGACGACATACAGGCGCATGTACAAATACTTTAGGAGTATCCGGGAAACGCTTGTCATACATACTCTTCACAACTGCATAGTCTGCAATGTCACGCAGGTAAACAATCATATGTCCCAAATCATCAAATGTGCACTCCGCCTCTTTCAGCAAGGCTTCTACATTTTCCCACATCCGTTCCGTCTGCCTGCGGATGTCGCCGGGGTATACCACTTCCCCTTTATTGTTGATACTTGCCGTACCTGAAATAAACACTTGACGCCGGTCACCGTAATCGACATACGTTCCGCGTTCAAAGCTGACACCATACTCATAAGTAGGATTCAGATGCGTAGGAGCATAAAGGAAGTGTATCTGTTCCGGCTTTAAACCTGCCACAGCATAGGTATCCATTTGCACCAATACTTTAGGATCAGCATGACGTCCGCCGATACCTGTACTGGCAATATAGTGTGTCTTTTCCGTCAAATTCTGAGTAACGAAAACCTCATTACGTGCCTTTACCACACCGGCATAATTCACATCCACATTCTGTACGAAGAACCAGGTACGGATACAGTTATCCGCCAATTTACATCCTTGTTCCATAAGTTGCATCACGTAGTCATTCAGCAACAAACGGGTCTGGTATTCAGAATTTGCAGCACGATTGAAAACACTGCCTCCCCACAGGTGGCGGTACGCATTGTGCTTTACTTCAAACAGTCCGTTGTGCAGCACTTGTGTCTGCACATTGGTCTGTAAATAAGCCCACAAAGCTATTTTCGTCCCATCCAAAGGGGGTTGCTCTACCACGGAAAGAGCACAGTCGGAACTTTCGGTAGTGATAGCCAGCAGGAGGTCAGCCTGATTGGCGGTATCACTCAGGAAATAACGTTTAAACACAGCCATGGCACCTTTCAATTCACCTGCAAGCAAATCATTGTAGGCATTGACTACTGCATTTAACTGTTCCTCATAAGTGTCTTCCGGCCGAATAGAGTGAATCATTACATGAAACTCTGAAACGCCTTCTTTTACTTCATATTTAAAAATCTCGGTTAATGTATTCTCTGATTGGTTGGTTGTTTTTTTGTTGTTCATTTCCAATATCGTTTACTCGTTATTCAAAAAAATACCTTCGTTTATCCAATTATCTATCAGTTTCAATAAGGGTTGCTCATCTTCTGACAGCATATCGGTATGGTTCATACTCGTATCACCAGCCCTGTTCAAGACCAAATGTAGAAAACTCTCTTCTGCACTGCCGGGCTTCACCAATAGTATATCACTATTCTTATGCGCCGGCTGGTTGACCAACGCATGATAGCTCTTACCCTCCGTCAGAAATAAATTACCCGATGCAGAACCGGTCTGCCCATGGCACGCTACACATCTTTTATCGAAAACCTGTGACTGGATGGAACTGAACATACCCACGTCCAGTGTTCCCACATCCATTAATATAGTATCTGTAATAGCTGCGAGTTCTTCATCTTCCATCGTCTTAAATTCGACAATGCATTCGCGCAAACGACTGATCACACACAATTTGAGTGATTTCACATCATCACTGATACCTCCCAGTGTCATAACGATATCTGTTCCGTCGGTTACATTGACTGGCAGTGATTTCGTTATAACGGCGTATTCACTTTTATCATTGAAGCCTGCCACAACGACACTATAATCATCCGTCCAATTGCTGATACCACTGAAACGACCTGTCAACTTTAGGACGCGGCCGCCACGCTGCACCTCTATCTCCTTCTCATAGATTCTTCCATCATCACATGAACAGAAGCAGAGTGTCATCCAGATAGCAGCAAAGAATAATATACATTTCTTCATAACTACTCTCTTTGTTTTTTAGAAAGTATATTGCAGCATTACTGTTGCAGAATGAGTGGCCAGACCTAAATTATCATTATCTCGGTCGAGCTGTGTATCGTGACCCGTACGGGCAATATACTGGTACATAGCCTGAAGTTTTAGGTTACAACCCTTAAAGAAATAATTCACACCCACAGCCGGCATATTCAGAAATCCGTCATCACCGGTACCATTACGGTTAAAGAAGTCATAACGCAAGGCAGCCTGCAAACGGGGAGCGACAAAGTAACCGCCCTGTACATAACCACCCAGGTAATTGTATGTCTCATTTATTTTCTGACGATCGGTGAAGCCCACATTCATATAGTATGCTTCGGCGCCCAGATACAGTTTATTCTTTAACATGGCAAATTCCACTCCCACACGGGTATCATTGGTACTTTCATTCTCACTTTCCACATTGATTGAAGCCGATACACCGAACATGATCTTATCTTCATTCAAACGGTTAGGATTACCTTGAGTGGACGGCATCACACCTTTAGGCATATAAGTAAAGCGCCCCGCATACAGTAAAGAAGGGATATGCCAATCATCACTCAGAGTTTTTGTAGCTGTATTTACAGAAGAACCGGTACCATTGAATAAACCTACTTCATAGCCAAATTTATCAGCTAACAATCCGTGAATTTCAACACCGAGGTCAAAACCGGTACCGATGTTAGGCGTTACCGCATTCAAGGAATAAGGCAGAATGACGGCGGAAGTCAATGATACTGGCAACTGCGGCAACAATGTTTCGCCCAACGTCGTCAGATAAGCATGTGAGAAAGGTGTTTTGAATTTACCGACACGCACGGCAAACTGTTTTTTAAGTTGTACATCGAACCATGCTTGTTGAAGCAATGCTCCCCCACTGGCAGCCGCATTGATAGAAAGATTAAAGGCTACTTTACCAAAAGCTTTACCAGTGAAGCCCAATACAGCATAGGGAATTGAGAAACCGGAATTAGCTACATTATCCTGATTGTATGCCTTATCCAGGCCTTCATCATCATACCAATTGAAATTTGCACAAGTCTGTACCAACAGATAGGGCTTGAATACAAAGTCTCCCTTCTTGGTTTCTATCGTAAATCCCTCTCTTCCGGCAAGTGACACTACACCGTTTTCTGTATCTTCTTCATGCTGTGCCATAGCAGCCAACGAAAGGGCAGCCATTACAACCATTAAAATTAATTTCTTCATAATTGCCTGTATAATACTTATTGGTTTTATTGTTCGTTATTTGTCTTATAATGATTTCAGGAATGCGACCAAAGCATCACGATCTTCTTTACTCATCTTTTTGAAGAGATTCTTCGATGCTTCACCTTCACCACCGTGCCACATGATAGCCTCAACATAGTTGCGGGCGCGTCCATCGTGCAGGAAGTAAGTATGGCCATTCACAGTTTCCTGCAATCCGATACCCCAAAGCGGAGTCGTACGCCATTCGTTACCGCGGGCCAAACCGCTTACATAGTTATCATTCAGTCCTACGCCCATAATTTCAGAGCCCATGTCATGAAGCAGGAAGTCCGAATATGGATGAATTGTCTGACTACCCAGCCAGGGAAGGCGGGTTCCGTTCAATAGTACAGAGCCACGTGGTTTTGTGTGCAAGGTGGTTACATGGCAGAGATGGCACTTCGCCTTATAAAAATTCTGCTCACCCTTGATCACTTGTTCATTATTCACATTGCGACGTGCCGGAACACTAAGGCTCTGCATGTAGAGATCTACATTCTCCATTTCTTCCGTAGATACATCCAACTGGGCATAAGAAAGTCCCATCATACTGCCTTGATTTACTTGTGCCTGTCCTTCACAGATTTCTTCGGGATAGCGGCTGTTCGTAACTCCCATATCGCTGGAGAAACCAAGTTCCACTGTCAGGTCGGCATGCTGTGCTTTATTACCGGACAAGCCTAAACTTCTCACTCCTCTCTCGGAGATATAGTTGCAACGGCCACTGATACCATATTCCGGATAATTGCTTTTAGCAGCCAAAGCTTCAATTTCAGTGGGATCGAGCGCCATCATTTGTCCCATACCTACGTGGCGCAGAGGAATACGCACCGTACAGAACAGGTCTTCGGGTTTGATACTGTCCGCATACCATTCATAAATAGAATAATTGGGTTTGCAGAGTTCATACGTCTCACCATCAGGGAACTGGAAAGTCTCATAGGTATATTCCACTTTCAGTTTTCCCTCGGGCTTCACACCATAAATAGCCTGATCATGAAGCACACGTCCATAATCCTGAAAGAAAGCTCCATTCTTACGACTAATATAAACCAACATAGACGAAAAGCCGGAGCTACCGGAACCACCTTCGCTCCACAAAGTAGGTTGCGTACGTCCGGCATTTCGGTGACAGCTACCACAAGAATAACCGGCATAAACCGGTCCCAGTCCTCCACCTATTCCATTACTACTGGTGCGGATATCATCATACAATTTGTCACCACGAGTGAAACGTTTATCGTATGCCCCTGTTATCCAGTCAGCAGACCTGTCATAAGCATAAGAAGAAGTCAGGAAGTTGGTAGCAGTACCGGCAGAGAGGGCAAAGCCGGCAGGTACTTCTATATTATCCACATCAATTCCATCATTTTCGCAAGCAAACAATGCCAGAAGCGAAAAACAGATTGGAAATGAGTATTTTAATAAGCCATTCATTCGTTATTGAATTATTATTGCAAAATACGTAACTAACATTTATCTTTTTAACGCAGATGTTGCGGAAACAACAGAATATTCATTATCCCGCTGTTTCCGCAAAATCTGATTTCTAACAAGTAAAAATCTTACTGAATGGTACGGGCTTCGCCATCTTTGAAGATCAAATATTCCAAAGTGTGGTAACCACGCAAAGCTTGTGCACCGGCAATTTTATCATCTTCTTCATCATAGTCACCATCCCAGTTCAAGTCTGAATAGTTACCGGAAGTCAGGATCTGTACGATACCATCCTGATCGAGTGGCCAGCTATCCATATTGGGGTCAAGACCTTTGTCGGCAACCGGACCAAAAAGGAATGCCTCACTGGTTTCCCACGGTGTACGAGCAGCAAGCCATGCTGTGGCGCAAGCCTTGAAGTTAGCATTGCTGGGAGAAGTACGGAATGTCTCAACAGCATCGAAAAGAGCCTGATTTCCCGCTTTCAAATCAGAGTAAGTAGGTAATACAACTACATCCACATAATTTTTTACGACTTCAGCCAACACTGTTTTATCAATACCTTCGATACAACTCTTCAAACTACCCTTGAGTACTCCCTCTAAAGTGGCACATGCTTCCATAGCACTTACTGCTTCCGGACTATTGATATTGTTGCGGAAAGGACTCGGGATAGCCCAAATTGCTGCTGCTGCATCATCAATCGCCTTTTTTACTTCAGTATCAAGATTAGCATTTACTGCAGCTACTGCTTTTGAGAGGGATGACTCGCTAATAGCTCCTGTACGTGTTCCGTAATAAGCATTGCGAATAGAATAGATATTGTTACGATAGTCTTCACGAGAATGCCAGCTATACCATGACTCTACAGCATACAAAGCCTTTTCTTCATTATTATGTATGAAAAGATCGTAAGGGTCACCAATTTTGGCAGTACCTACTTCATTGGCAATGTCTACACAGCCGTCAATCAACTGCTCAACACTCGTCAAAGCATCTTGATTCTTAAAGAAATCTGCATAACTTCCACCTTCATTGTATTTAACTGCCCAGTCATCATAAAGAGCAGTAGCATCATTCACCAACAATTGTGCAACTACTCGCATGTAATTTCCCCAACTACTTGCATTCTCTGCCGTATAGTCAAGATTTTTAGCGTCTATAGTCGTAGTGTCATCATCACTACAAGCCGTAATGGAACACATCATGCCCAATGAAAGAGCCGACAAATAAAAAAACTTTTTCATATTACTTAAACATTAAATTAATTATAAATACCTATTTGAACTATCTCTTAGTAAACCAACCGACATAAGCTATACCGATAGCAAATTCATTTTCATTGTTATATTTAGTCGATCCAAATACCTTGTTCGTACCAATATGACGGGTAGTATAATCGGCCTTCACAACCAGATTCGGCAATGCAAACCAGTTAACTCCTGCCGTCCATTTGCTTACCTGACAGCGTTTCTCCATTGTAGCTGAACCTTCTGCCTCTTCCTGCGGGTTGTAGTATTCATAACGGGCATAAGGATAAATAACCGGACATTTCTTCTGCGAGAAGAAAGCACTCAGGTTGAGACCAGCCTCCAAGCCATAGCACAGAGCATTCTTAGCTACATTACGCATAGCACCATGATAATAATTGGAGTTATTGGAAAGAGTAACCTTGCTGATCTTGGAAGAATTCTCTAAATCACCATAAATGATATTACCACGAGCGGTAACATATTTATTTTTATACTGTGCATCGGCAGAGTAGATTTTCACTGATGAGCGGCCTACGCTACTATACTTATAATTCTTATCTGCATTGGCCGTCACGTCATTACAATAGTAAAAAGCAGCACCTACACGCAGTCCCGGTACTCCTTTATAGTCCAGACGTGCTACATAAGCAGGCGAAGTAAAGTTATCTTGTTCAAAGAGTCCCTGCTTACCACCGGCAACCCAGTTATCGCGACCAAATCCATCAGCATTCAAGCCGGCAACAATCATTGCCTGATAATCAAAGCGCGCATATCCTTTACCAAAAGAGCCGAAGAATTCCAATCCTGTCTCATGCCAGGTAGAAGGAATAATTGTGGTTTCACCCTCAGGACGAGATGTTCCAAAGAAGTTGATAGGCTCATGGTGTGCATTGGTCAATCCCATAGGTACAATCAAATGACCGGCACGAACATTGAAAGCCGAATGTATCAGACGGGTAATGTGAAACTGCTCAAGAGCAACTTCTCCCCCCTTTTCCATTTCTGTTTCATACTCACCGTTTTCTGAATTCTCAAGTTCTGTTTCAATACCTACACCTCCTGCTTCAAACTCTATTTCAGCACCCAGTATCCACTTGGAATTAAACTTGTAGTCAAAAGCCAACACAAAACGAGGAATTGCAATGTTATTGCGATGATCACTGTTATCGACCCCACCATAGAAACGATTCGTTCCGTAGTTCATAAACTTTGCTACCATTTCTCCGTATCCACCAAAACGAAACTTTTCGTAGTCGTCATCTTTTGTTACCTGTTTTATTCTCTCTTTCTTTGCCGCAGTTTCAGATACCTCTTCTGTTGAGGTTACTTTTTCAGGTTCATTAGCCCGTAAAGTATTGTTAAAAAGCAAGAAACCTAAGGCGAATAAGCAAGTTAATTTTCTCATCTTTTATCTTAAATTTTATTGGCGCAAAGGTAGAGGGAGTTGAAAAGGCGGGCAATACCCAAATATGAGTATTGTGTTATTAAAAATAATAACAAGTAGGTACTTAAATGAACACTATTTCTTTTTGTTCTTTTTTACAAAGCAGTAATTCACTAAAAAGACAGCTGCAAAGATCACAGCAATCCAAATAAAACTAATAAATATCAAATAGCGGTTATAAATGTATTCTCCTTCTTCAGGAACATGATTAAGCATGCATAGCAAACAGTTACACTGAGGATTATCAGCATCATGCGAAAAGTAAGAGTACAGTAAAAAAGATAAGCTACCTGCAAAAAGAATAATAATAGCTATTATTCCCCATCTCTTACAACTTAAAGGTCTGTCAATTGCCTTTTTATAATTCGTCAGTTTCACCATATAGTAGTTTATAGTTAGATAATACGCGCAAAGTTGCATGCTTTCAGTGACCTTGGCAATACCCAATAATTGTGATTTTTATAAAAATCTAACAAAAAACCATCATTAATGGGTATTTCAGGAAACGGGGATTCTTCCCTACTTTGCAGTCGAGAAATAAAACTTATGCAATACCCTAAAGATGACATACAAAAAGAAATTTTGAAAGCTGCCGAAAAGGTATTCCTCGAAAACGGCTTTCCGAAGGCTTCCATGCGCGAAATTGCGCAAGAAGCACAGGTAGGGTTGAGCAATATCTATAACTATTTCAAAAGTAAGGATGATATTTTCTGTACGGTGGTACGGCCTGTAATCAGTGCATTCGATAGAATGCTGCACGAACATCACGGTCGTTATGGAGCAGATATCATGGAAATGTATTCCACAGAATACCTAAGATATGTGATAGAAGAGTACATGACATTGATACAAAAGCATCGCAAATTGTTGGTATTGTTATTTTTCCATGCACAGGGTTCTTCACTGGAAAACTTCAAGGAGAACTTCACCGAACGCTCCACATCACTCGTGAAAGAGTACTTCAGAGATATGAAAGAGAAACACCCGCAAATGAATATCAATGTAACCGACTTTTCTATCCACCTGCACACGGCATGGATGTTCACCATGTTTGAGGAATTAATCATGCACCGAGTCGGGATAGAAGATTTGGAACAGATAGTCACAGAATACATCACATTCGAAGTAACTGGTTGGAGAGAGCTTATGAAAATATAAGCTCTCTCTTTTTTTGAATGAATCTGAATATTGTTCGTTTTTAAACACCGGAGGGAGCCAGGTTATAAGTAGAGGTCAACCAGGATGCCTATATGACTGAGTATATTATCATCCGTATTGATGGTATGAATCATCCGTATTGATGGTATGAATCATCCGTATTGATTGTAGGAATCATTGGCATTGATTGTAGGAATCATTAGCATTGATTCTATACTCAGTATAGGAGTCATCACAGATTAACAGCAGGCACAGGCTATTACTCTTTATCCCTTAGCCCTGCAAAGAGTGAATGCCTGCCTCAAAAGAGAAAACTCACACTAAACAAAATTATAAATTATGAAAGAGAATTTCTCCATTGCCGGAGGGCGTATCCTGACGCTGATGAACGAACCGGAAATGCCAGGGAATAAAGAGGCTCCGGAAAGCGATGATATTACTTTCTACCATGTGCCATTCGGTTATCAGAAAAAAACAAGTACTGCATGATGTATCGGTAACACTGCGTAAGAATACACTCACCGCTCTGGTAGATCCTTCGGGCAGTGGAAAAAGTACCATGCTGAAACTATGCGCACGCTTTTACGATCCGCAACAGGGGCAGGTTTTATTTAATGGAGTAGGCATGATGCGATTGCCCAAGGGGTATGATACGCAGGTCGGTGAAGGCGGTTGCACCTTGTCCGGTGGAGAGAAGCAACGCATTTCCATCGCACGGGCTATATTGAAAGAACCTCCCGTAGTGCTTCTGGATGAAGCAACGGCTTCACTCGATCCGGAAAATGAAGTGGAAGTACAGCGTGCCATCAATACTCTGATTGCGGGACGTACGGTAATCGTGATTGCCCATCGCCTGAAGACGATCAAGAATGCAGATAACATCATAGTATTGGAGGAAGGGCGCATTGCCGAACAAGGTAAGCATCAGGAACTACTCGATAACAAGGGGCTATACGCCAAGCTATGGAATATACAGGAAAAGACATTGGGGTGGAAGCTGTAAATCTAAAATAACGAACGGCACATATCCCTCAGTCACCCTACAGGATATATGCCGTTCTCATCTAAAAACCGGTCTTAATTTTATTGAGTTTTTATCAAGAGCTCGTTATTCTTCTCTCCGTTATACCAATCCGTTTTATCCTGACCACCACTCATCGCCCAAGCAGCAAAGTCTTTGTAAGCATCGAGGAAATTACCCTTTTCAACGACATGGGCTATCGAAGCCGGAACACTCAAGCCCCAAATCAAGCCTTTATTGTTATAATAATAATCCTTTCCCAAACCGGAATTATCACTGGGATATGTATCGTATACCGGATTGTATCCTCCCAGATGGATTTCAGTACCCTGATTGGCTTTTGCCAGATAAAAGTCGAAACTTTCAAAGTCAGCTGAATTTACATCTACCTCGTTATTCATGTATATATTGATATTCAAATGCGGAAGTTCCGTAACAAGATATTCTTTTTCTGTATTAAAGAAGGTACTACCGGAAGGCTTTGAAACTACCGTAACCAATTTACGGAAGTCCATAATTACTTCGCCACTAGGACCGGCGAACCAATCTATATTTGTAATGGATGTATCAAAATCCTGATATACTTCAATATAGTCAATATCTTTTGCTTTAATATTCTTCAATCTTACGCACGGAGCATAAGGATATGAGCCTCCCATAGCCCTCAACTCAATACCAAACTGTATGGCATCAATCGCACTCTCAACTTCTTCACCGTGATAGAATGGAATTTGTACCTTGTAGGCAAGGACAAAATCATTGAAATCGTAATCCCCTAAACTCGGAAACATATCTTCGAACATGATAGTACCCCATCCATCATTAGGATAGTTGATTTGACCGCTTCCTCCATTTCTGGTTTCCGCCCTTGTCTCAGGACTCGGTTTGCTGTCCTTGGGGAGCATGAAATGAACGATATTGTCCTTGTCGGCAGTAGCTGCCAGAACTGTTTTCTTACCATTTACCATTTCGTATTGCAGGTAAGCTTCTTTAGAATTGGCAGGCAGGCTCAGAGGAATTGTTAAGGTTCCGTCGTTTGTCTGTAGAGTTGCCAGCATTGCATTTTCGGTGCATTCGCGGTCGGAGTATACTGAAACATCCGATACACTTTGAGCCGTGATTTTGCATTGTGCATTTTTAGTCATTTTCCAGTCAAACCCGTTCGGGACGACCAGGTCGGCTACTGTTTTTTCTTTTTGCGGTTGTTTGTCTGCATCATACGCACTTTTTTCGCATGATGTGAAGATTGACGTGCTTAGCAATAAGAACAAGGTGAAAATCGATTTTCTTTTCATGTTGCGTTCTTTCTTTAATAATGTTTTTAATATTTAATTTCGTTTGCCATTATCTTTCCTTTTTAAAGTTGGTTCATATACTTGAATTTATTGAGGCGGATTTATATCCCCTATTTATTACTCTCGGGAAGCACAAAATGCAAACCAGTAGTTTAATCTTTAGCTATAAAATTGAGGTTACTTACCAAGTTACGACGGTAACGACGTACAAAGATGCACTTATTTTCACATACGGGCAAACGAATCTTAAAAAAAGTAGAAATAAAGTCAGTACGATACAGAAACTCTTTGGATGAGTTTCTTCATCTTGTTGTAATCGGTACGGGTATTGGGGTCAATCATTTGCTCAGGTGCTTTTCCTAAGTTCATATAGTTTCGCAAATAATGCGAATCAGGAGTTGAAACTGATTCATAACGGAGAAGAAAGGAGGAAAAGGAGTAATAAGGCGGTAAGGTGATAAAGTGGTTGCACTATATATCACAGAGCGTTATCCCGCTATCACTTTATCACCCTACCACCTTATCACATTTTGTTCATATCCGCTCAAGAAGGAGTTAAATTCAACTACTGATTCGCATAAATAATAAAACACCATATCACAGTTGAACATCTTCGAATCACGCCCCAGACTTTCTTTAGCAAAACAATAGTTGCCATACCACGGCTTCATTTCCGTAATCATCGCCTCAATGTCTCCCGTTAGTTGCCCGGCATCCTTATAATATTGGAATATCTCCCGTACATCATTCTTGCCGAAGGAACAAAAGAAACCGAAGGAAAGTTGTTGTAACTAACGGATATAAAAAACTCCGGCATCGCTATCGCTACACCGGAGTTTTTTTTAACACTTATGATAACTGGAATATTTTCAAATCATCCTCCACATCACTGACGGTGCCCAACTGGAAAGTATCAATCAATACCTTCGCCACATTAGGCGACAGGAATGCCGGCAACGTAGGTCCTACATGAATCTTCTTCACGCCCAGGCTCAACAGTGCCAACAGCACAATGACCGCCTTTTGTTCGTACCAGGCAATGTTATATACAATAGGAAGTTCATTAATATCGTTCAGTTCGAACACCTCCTTCAATTTCATTGCGATGACTGCCAAAGAGTAACTGTCGTTACACTGTCCGGCATCCAGCACACGAGGAATGCCATTAATGTCGCCCAAAGGCAATTTATTATAACGATACTTGGCACAACCGGCGGTCAGAATAACCGTATCTTTGGGTAATGCCTTGGCAAACTCCGTATAATAGTCACGGCTCTTCATACGACCGTCACATCCAGCCATCACAACAAACTTACGGATAGCGCCACTCTTCACGGCATCCACCACTTTGTCCGCCAGTTGCAACACCTGATTGTGGGCAAAGCCACCGATAATCTCACCATGTTCTATTTCCGTGGGCGGCTGGCATCGCTTAGCTATTTCGATAATCTCAGAGAAGTCTTTTCTGCCTTCCGCATCTGCCTGAATGTATTTACAACCGGGATAACCGGTGGAATTCGTAGTGAACATACGTTCTTTATATTCAGCATTTGCCAACGGGGGAACAATACAGTTCGTAGTGAACAAGATAGGGCCATTAAAAGTAGTGAACTCTTCACGTTGTTTCCACCAGGCATTTCCATAGTTACCCACAAAGTGAGCGTATTTCTTGAAAGCTGGATAATAGTGGGCAGGAAGCATTTCGCTATGCGTATATACATCTACACCCGTTCCTTCGGTTTGTTTCAACAACTCTTCCATGTCTTTCAGGTCGTGTCCACTTATCAGGATGCCCGGACGCTTCCCTACTCCGATATTTACTTTAGTAATCTCTGGATTACCGTAACGGCTGGTGTTCGCCTTATCCAGCAGAGCCATGGTCTTCACGCCATATTCTCCGGTTTGTAGCACCATCTTCACCCATTCGTCTGCTGAGGGTGACTTTGCAGCGCTGGCTGCCAAAGCATGTTGCATAAAAGTGTGAATAGAGGCATCATCATAACCCAGGCGCATAGCATGTTCCAGATAAGCAGCCATACCTTTTAATCCATAAGTCATCAACTCTTTCAGAGAGCGTAGGTCTACGTCCGGCTCACGCAACACACCAACCATCTCTGCCTTAGGAGCATATTCTTCACGGTCACCCCGCCATTGCAGTTCGTCAATTGACGGTAGGGAAATCCCCTTAGTTCCAGCTTCTTCCATCAACCGATTGCGCAATTCCAACCCTTTATCAACCCTGCGGAGAATACTTTCATCATCGAAGTTCGCATTCGTAATAGTGCAGAACAAAGAATCTACAACGAAACTATTCACCTCAGGAGATACAGCATGTCCGGCATTCCTCAGTTCGTCAGCGAGTACCGATACACCACGCACCACAAACATCAGCAAATCCATTGCCTTTGCCGTATGACTTTCTTTTCCACACACACCTTTCAGGATGCAACCAGTTCCTTTCATGGTTTCCTGACATTGGTAACAAAACATTTTAGCTTCCATCATCATATTCTTTTTATTTAGTTATAAAATAATCTCTAAAGAAGATAAGCGGCATCTCAGCATAACTTTTTCATGCAAGCATGAAAGTTCTGCATTCGATTTGCATTATCTTTGTGCAAAGATGGAGCGTTTGCGACAGATAAATTGTCACCTATGTTACATCCAATCACAAAAAACTTAAAAAGAATGGAACCACATGTATTATTGCAGATGCCATTGTTTCAAGGTACAACAGAGGAGACGTTATTACGGTTCGTCCTCTCTCACCAACATATTCTTAAATCTTATAAACCGGGAGATTTCATAGCCTTGCAAGGAGACATATACCGTTCACTCTACATCCTGTGCAACGGAACCGTCCGCACACAGATGGTCAGTGCCGAAGGAAAGCAACTGACCATAGAGACTTTACGGGCTCCCAAGCTCCTTGCCCCTGCATTCATTTTTGCATCCGAAAACCGTTTCCCGGTAAATATCGAAACCCTGGAAACGGCCGAAGTACTTATCCTGAACAAAGACGCATTCCTGGAATTCATGCACCAGCATCCGATAGTCATGCAAAACTTCCTGAAACTGATATCCGACCGCAGCCTCTTCCTCTCCAAGAAGCTGAATGAGTTTGCCTTGCAGAGCCTGAAATCACGCTTACTTAACTACATAAAGATGCACGGTACCCTCACTTCACAACAGGAAGTCGCGCACATACTCGCCGTAGCCCGCCCATCACTGGCACGTGCCTTATCCGAGTTAACCAACGAAGGGTGCATACTGATAGCAGGAAAAGAGATGAGAATTGACGAGGAAAATGCAAAGAAATACCTGTAAGCTCAAGAACTCTTATGTTCATTTCGCATGGCATTCGCATATAATTCTTATATTTGCACAACCAAGCATCTAAATATACATAATGAGAAAAATCACTCTGACCGATGAATATAAAGAGCAATTGTTCCTCATTCCCCTATTCCGGGATTTGCCGCTCAACATCAAGCATTCATTGCTTGACAGATTGGACATCTCAGTATATGAAGTCAACAAGAAAGACATAATAGCTACCCAGGGAACCCTTTGCAAAAAACTATACGTATTGCTGGAAGGAAAACTGCGGGTCGATATCATCGATGGACTAGGCAATGAAGTCATGATTGAGTATATCGTAGCCGCGCGCGCATTTGCCACTCCTCACTTGTTCAGTTCGGACGGGACACTACCGGCTACTTTTACAGCCATAGAAGATGGAATACTACTCACGGCCAGTAAAGAATCTATGTTCAAACTCATCAGTGAAGAACCAAAGATATTACACAATTTTCTATGTATCACCGGTAACTGCAATGTCTGTACGGTAACGCGCCTGAAAACACTTTCACGGAAAACTGTACGGGAACGCTTTGTAGTCTATCTGTTGGAACACAGGAAAAAGAATACTACGACGGTCAACATTATACATAACCAGGCCACACTTGCCGAATATCTGAACGTAACTCGTCCGGCACTGTCGAAGGAAATCAATAAAATGATAAAGGAAGGAATTATAGAAATGGAAGGAAAAACAGTACGGATTCTGGATGAAGCATTATTAGAAAAGTACGTATAAGATACCTCCTATACGTACTTTCTTTCCATATTATCTTACCACTTTACAAACAATACACGGGGATTGATATTTACTGAAACCCACCCCCAGTCTTGCCAGCTTTTGTGATTACCACCTTTCACCACGTCCATAGTCTCTGTTCCGCGCATGATGGAATATCCGGCAGAGAGTTTCACATCTTTCATCACCGACCAGTTGATCTGGTAATCCACTTCCGAACCTAATGCTTTCTTCAAGCCTGATAACTTTGCTGCTGTAGAGAAGTGATGGTAGTTCAGGTCCATATCCACCTTATCGGAAGCACGGAAACGAACGCCCAGACGCTTGTCAAACAAACCGGGAGCATACCCGGATACAAAGTCGGAAGCATAGAAATAATCCATGGCACCATAGAATTTATGGTGCGTACCATACAGGGGATTGAATGCTTTATACTTGTCGCCGCTGCCGTTACTACCGCTCAGATAATCTGCACTTGCCACTACTGTCCAAGTTTTATCAATGGCATAGGCGGCTTGCAAGCTTGCCATGAAAGCGGATACTTTCACTGCTTTCTGGTTTTTCCCTGTCTGATAATAGAAGGCACCGTCTACGTTCCAGTCACTGTTTTTATAAGTAAGGTAAGTTCCCATCGTTTGCAGATAGCGGGTATGGGACGTTTTAGTGGCTGCATCTCCTGTTTCCAAACCCAGATTCATGAACAATAATGAAGCTCCGAAAGGCACCTGATCGGGCGTATAGTGATACCAAAGTGTTTGCATGTTCTTGTAGGGCTGTGCTCCGGCTTGATAGTAGGTGCCGCCTATCTTAGTCTCATCATTCTGGTTGAAAGCAAGGATAAGGTGCAGTTGGTTATTTTTGTTGGCATACCCCAGTTTCAATGCATCATGGTAGCGTCCAGCTATGTTCCAGTCCAATCCACCCAAAATACGTTCGTCATCATAAACAAGGCTTTGACGTCCCAATTGGGCAAAGAAACCTTCGCCGAAGTTCAGTTTGGCCCATGCCTCGTTCATAATGAAACGGCCGTTCTTGTCAATCTGAGGGTCTTGTCCCCATACACCGACGTGCTGTGCAGAGATTTTCATCTGCAAGTCGGAACGCTTGTACTCCATAGAGAGGCGTGCACGGTTGTTGATGAAACCCGCAGGCTTCTCCCCTTCATTGCGGGGAACCAAAGCACCGTTACGATACTCCGCGCGGGGTCTGATTTGGATAGACATTGAAAAATCATTCTCTTTTTCTGTAGTTTGCGTATACGCCATGCTTGGCAAAAGCATGAGAAGCATTGCCCAATAAGTAGTTTTCATAATGATTATCAGTTTAAATTATAAGTATGAATACTTGCTCCCTGTGCGGAAGGCAGGTAGTTGATGCCATACCAGCACATTTGCAGTAAAACAAATGATATCAGAAGTAATATTAAAGCCTTGCGATGCAGTAGCGGTTTGCCGAGACGGAAATGTACATATATAAGGTAAGAGAACCAGGTGGCAGCCGCCCATGTTTCTTTCGGGTCCCACGACCAGTAATGTCCCCAAGCCTCCTTAGCCCATACAGCGCCCGAAAGCATGCCCAATGTCATAAATGCCAGACCTACGTATGTCAGGTTATCGCACAAGTCCATTTCCCGGCTCTCAATCGGTTTCTTCTTGAACCATAGCAGATAGATGGCCATCACCGCAGCCGCTCCCAACATGGCATAAGCAAACATATACACTATGACATGCGGCGTAAACCACGGGCTTTGCAAAGCAGGCATCAGGGTTTTGTTGTGTATCTCCGGTTTGAAGATATTGATACAGATAAATACCAGCGACAGGATGAAGCTGAAACTAAGTATCCACTTATACCTCCAGCGAGTGTACGTGATAAGTCCGGCCAGCGGAAGGAAGAAAGAATACCACAGGCGGGTCTCCCCCATCGTCCGCATAGGCGGGCGTTCCAGTGAAATCCACATACCCACAATGAAGCAGAAGAAGATGGCAAGTCCTATCAGAGTAAGCCCGCCTACTATCGCCGGTTTCCTCCCCCGCCAGGCGGCAAAAGCGCCGAAGCCCCAGAAGTGCAGGGCAGCAATGGCAAACGGTACAAAATAATCCCACGTCATTCAGTGTCCTCCTCTTTTCTCTTTTGTGCGTTAATAAACAGACAGACAGCGCCAAGCATCATCATAACGATACCTGTGTAAACAGCCGGCAACCACGGGTCGCGAACCAACTCAAATACACTGATGTCGCTCCAGCGTCCCTTCGTGTCATCATAACTCAATTGGTAGATATTCCATCCCGCCACATTCAGGGGGTGGTTCACTGCAATCGTATCTTCCACTTGCTTGCCGTCTTCCGTATAGACTTTCACTGTCGATGCAAAACGTTGCGGCTCACGCTCCGGCATGATAAGGCTTGTCAGTGAGTCGAGACGCAATGCTTTATAAGGGAAAATGAAACTGCCGCAACTCACCCAACCTTCTTTCGCAGCTTTCGTCTTCTTGTTCAGAGCTTGCAGGTAAACGGCATACGTGGCACCTACGGAATGGAATTCGGTAAATTTCAATGTATCTTCCGTAGCAACGGAGGCCGCCCACGGGATAGTCTGCCGGATGGATATCAACCAGTCAGCTAACTGCCCGTCCGTCACACCTTCTTCGAGCAACAAATGTTCAGGTGTTTTTTCGGGTAATGTGCGTCCTGTTTCGTTGTCAATCAGCATCAGTTTCGGAGGATATTCGTCAATCGTGAAGTCTTTCAATTCGATGGCAAGTGGAAGTTCTATCAACTTGCCGTGTTCATCGGTTGCCCGCCACTCGGCATTGTCTATACGGGTAGTCATCCGCAGCCTGTGCATATCGGCGTTGCCTAACGTGGCCGTAACCAAAGCGATGAACAGTCCGGCATGATTCAGCAGAAAAGAAAGCTTCTTCCACCTGAAAGGAAATCCTGCACGGAGCGTAGTCAGTCCCAACACCGTCACCAGCCATATATAGAGCAATACGAAAGGCCATGCCGAAAGCATCCGCGAGAAGCCTAACACATCCGCCGGATGGCCGGAAGGTGCTTGGCGAATGAGTCCCATCACCACCGTAATGCCCGCCACCCACAGAAGGGAAGACACCGCCGCCGTATAATGACTCATCCATCCAAAGAAATAAACACGCTTGCGCAGGCAATACATAGCTACTATCCCGCCCAGATACACCACCAATACAATGATGTTCACCGGATAAGCGAACAAACTCCAGTTTATTTCGCCTATAGTCACCTGCAATAGCAGGCCTGTTATAAGCAGACCTGCGCCAATCAAGCAGCCTTCTTTATATCCCCACGGTCTGTTCCACATATGCCTCTTTCTTATTTCTGAGCCAGACGACCGTTAGCTTTTGCTTTCTCCAACCAGGCGGGTACGGTGGTCTTCAGGAACTTGTCCTTAGCAGCTCTTTCCGCATCTATATCCAGGCCGATATAGCGTTGTGCCTTGTCCTTAGTAGAGATGTCCGGCATGGGTACATCATCCGTATAACCGTGTTTGGCCAGTACTTTCGATACAGCCAGACGAGCCTGCATAGCCTTGTCCAGTCCGTGCGAAAGGATACGCTGAATTTCCTGCGGAGCATGGAACGAACCGCCATGAGAAGCCACCCCGAAATCCCAACGCCACTGAGCCTGACGGATAAGAGCAAGTACGTCTTTCATCTGGTCGTCCGTAGCCCCTTTGTCCCAGGCAAACTTAGCCTCGATGTGAGCTTTGGCAAGTTCCTGCTCCAGACGATTACGGATTTCGTTAGCCTTACGCTGACGCTCGTACACATTATTACGCAATGTCGCCTCATTCTCGCGGTGGCAAGTCTGGCAAGTGCGGTCAATCATCGCCAACGGGCTTTGTACGTGGTGGTCGCTGAACTTCACGCCGCCCTCACTCTTATAAGGCATGTGACAATCGGCACAAGAGACGCCTCTCTGTCCATGAATCCCCATCTGGGCTATTTCATAATCGGGATGCTGTGCTTTCAATATCGGTGCACGGCTCAACTTATGAATATAGTCATAGAAACCTTCATTATCATAATAAGCCTCCATATCTTCCACAGTGAAGCCTTTATCCCAGGGGAAAGTCAGATACTTGCCATCCCCCTTGAAGTAATATTCCACATGGCACTGCGCACATACCAGCGAACGCATCTCCTGCGGAGTAGCTTTCGTGATGTCCCTTCCCTGGCGTGCAAAAGCCTCGATCAAAGCCGGACGACTGATATGCAGATTCATATTCTCCGGTTCGTGGCAATCGGCGCATCCGATAGGATTCACTATTTCAGAACCCATAGCGCCCCACTTATTATTATAGAAAGCATCCACACCAACGGCTTCCATCATGCGGGGAACATCCGGACTCTTGCACGTCCAGCAAGTAGAAGGTTGCGGACCGTCTTCCGCCGTGGCAGGCGCACCCGTACGGAGGCTTGCCGTGATGTCTTCAATCGCATGCATGTGTCCGCGGGGAGTGGAATAATCTTTAGAGAAAGCATATCCCGCCCACAAAACCACCATTTCGGGACGTTGTTCCAACACATCAACGGCGATGTTTCCGTTGAACTCGCTTTGGAAATCAGTCTTTGCCGTCTCCGTCCAGGTCTGATATTCACGGGGGAAATCATCTTTGAAGACTTCATTACGGGCTTCGATGCCTGTAATCACTGTCTTGCGGTTATTGAACACGCTTGCCAGTTCCGCCCGTCGCTCTGTCAGTGCGGAAACACATAATCCTAATACAAACACGACCACCATCGAACCGCCGAACAGCAGCCAGCCTTGCCATGATTTCAATTTCTTTTCCATACGTATATTGATTTTATTTCATTTTCATTATTTCTTCAGCATCTTTTGCAGCCACTCCGGCACGGGCGACTCGGGATAGGGAACCAGTGCGTTGGGAGTAGCCGACAATGAATTCTTTCCGCCATGCGGCACATCACGGTGGCAGTCCCAGCAAGCCTTGCCCTCTCCCACCTGAGACATCATATAATCTATTTTCCCGGTTTTCACGAACTCCGTGTTCAGTTGCGTATGGCAACGGATGCAGTTGTTCATGATTACCTCCGAACTGGCCGCATGAGCCTTGATAACCTGCGGCTCGCTCTTGGTGAGAAAAGCCGCCACGTGCTTCATACCGTCCATCCCCTTGAACGTCCATTTCTTGACGGCATTCTCATGGGGAACGTGACAGTCATTACAAGTGGCATCACGACTATGCGAACTGTGAAACCAGGTAGCGTAATAAGGTGCCATGATGTGGCAGTTCACGCATGCCGACGGATCATCCCCCAGATAGGTATGCGCCCGCAGCAGATACATGAACAAGCCTCCCCCGCCCACAACAATGCCACAGATGACAATCGCGGCCACTTTCCATTTGTACGAAGGTAAAAACCTGTTTATAAATGACAATTTCTTCATAGGAAAAAGTATTTTTCACAAAAGTAGCGGCTTTATTTTATAAAAAGTGTAATAAAGATTACTATTTTATTAGTGTCTTGCACTATCTTTACATAGTTCCATTGAGTAAAAGTTAAGTCTCATCCGTATATCTTCAATAAACACTTAATGTAATTATAGAATATGAGAGTAGTAAGTTTATTGATATGCCTTTTCATTTCAGGAATATTGCAGGCGCAGAAAGGCTATATCACCTTTCAACAACAGTTACCGGACAGCCACCCGCGCTATCTGACAGATGCCAACGGCAAAAGCGAAACCCTCCATCTGATAAAGACGGAAGCCTGGGCAAAAGATGTATTTGAAAAGTTGAAAAGACGAACGGACATCTACGCCAACCTGACAGACGCCCAACCGGACTGGTTGCTCTCCCGCCTTGCCATGTACTGGCAATCGCATGCCACGGACGTATATATAAAAGGTGAAACCTTCGACCATGCCGGAGGAGACAAAGCCCCGGCACCCACCGTGCGATATACAGGCACACGCGGCACCTTCGCCACTCACGGACGACCGCGCCTGGAGGACGTCATACCCTACGATGACACCGACGGCAACGTCACCTTCTGCAACAACGCCTTGCCCGGACGTCCGATGGAAAGCGTACACCCCTCCAAGACCGGACGGAACATAGAGAGCCTGAACCGTGAAATCATGGGTATCGCCCGTGACGCCGCCTTCCTCTACTGGCTGACGGGAGAAGAAAGATATGCAAAACTCGCCGCCGGAGTATTCGATACCTATATGACCGGCATTTATTACCGCAACGTCCCCATCGACCTCAACCACGGCCACCAGCAGACGCTGGTAGGCATGAGCTCCTTCGAAGTCATCCACGAAGATATTCTCTACGACATCGTCCCCCTCTACGATTTCCTGTACGACTACCTGAACGCCCGCCATGCGGACAAGATGGACATCTACGCAGGAGCTTTCAAGAAATGGGCGGACAATATCATCGCAAACGGTGTTCCTCACAACAACTGGAACCTGATGCAGGCACGCTACATCATGAATATCGGCATGATATTGGAAGATAACAAACAATATCCCGACGGAAAAGGGCGTGAATATTACATCGACTACGTACTCAACCGTTCCAGCATCCGCCAGTGGAGCCTGGCACGGTTGGCCGATTATGGTTTCGACCCGCAGACCGGCATCTGGACGGAATGTCCCGGATACTGCAACGTCGTTCTGAACGATTACACCAGCTTCGCCACCCTCTTCGACCGCAATCTGAACTTTGATTTAGTAAAGGCATTGCCCGTCATTTCCAAAGCCGTGTCCGCCACCCCGCAGTATCTCTTCCCCAACCGGATGTTATGTGGCTTCGGTGACACCCACCCGGGTTATCTGAACACCGCCCCCATCTCCCGCCTGATACAGAATGCGCAACATAATGGTAAGAAGGAGCAGGAAGACTACTTCACCGCCATGCTGAAATGCTTCAACCCCAATGCCGGACAGGAGACAGGGATGAAAAAGGATGTACGCGTCTCCGTCAACTCCTTCTTTGACGACAAACCGCTGGAGCTGAACCCCGCCATAGAAGCCGGAAAGATAGAAGATTACGTTTCTCCCCTCTTCTATGCCCCCAACGTCTCCTGGCTGGTGCAGCGCAACGGCATGAATCCCCGCCACAGCCTGATGATTTCTCTGAATGCAAGCGAAGGTAACCACATGCACGCCAACGGCATATCTATGGAACTGTACGGAAAAGGCTATGTCCTCGGCCCCGATGCAGGCATCGGCCTCTATCTTTATAGTGGACTGGATTATCTGGAATATTATTCCCAGTTCCCCAGCCATAACACCGTATGCGTGGACGGAATTTCCAGTTATCCGGTCATGAAGAGCAATCACTCTTTCGACCTGAAATCCAGCTTCCCCGCCCCCGCCAAACCGGGCAGCGCATTCACACCCATCACTTACAGTGATGTCTACTTCCGCGAACCCGAAAGCCGCGCCGACCAGACCCGCCTGATGGGTATCGTCACCACCGGCCCCGAAACCGGATATTACGTAGACATCTTCCGCAGCCGTAAAGAGCAAGGCGGTGACAAGATGCACGATTACTTCTACCATAACCTGGGACAGACATTAACCCTGACCGCCGCCGACGGCTCGGACCTGAACCTGCAACCCACGGAAGAGTTAGCCTTTGCAGGTGCCCACCTGTATGCCTATTCTTATATATATGATAAGAAATCGGCCGCCACCGATAAAGACATCAAAGCCACATTCACCATCGACATGCCCGACAACGATGACATCTCCATGAATCTCTGGATGAAGGGAGAGGCCGAACGGGAAGTCTTCACCGCCCTGTCGCCCATGACGGAAGGCTTGAGCCGCACTCCGGGTATGCCTTATAACATCAGAGAGCAACCCACACTGACCTTCGTAGCCCGACAGAAAGGAGAAGCCTGGAACCGTCCGTTCGTAGCCGTCTACGAGCCCTCGTCACAGAAAGAACCCGGCTGCATTTCCGAAGTCAGCTTCCCCGAAGTAAACAGCAAAAATAAGAATAGTGCCGTCAGCGTATGCGTCAGACAAAAAGACGGACGTACCGACTATATCCTTTCTTCTGACCGCCCGGAAGAAACATGCAGCAGCGGAAACATGAGCGCACAAGCCACTTATGCGTTATGGGGCAACAAACAAGGAAATGACTGCACGCTGTTCTTGGGCAACGGTACCTTGTTGAGTACTCCTAACATAATCATCAAGTCGGCAACTCCCGCCAATGTACTACTGGAATATAAAAACGGAACCTGGCACTATACAGCATCTGCCGACTGCACCGTCAGCCTAAACAAGAAAACATATAGGCTGAAAGCTGTTTCAGAAGCAACAAAGTTGAAATAGGCAATACATTTTCAGTCGTTTTGTTGAGATAAATTAACGCCACGGGTCATTTTACAACTATCTGATTATCAATAACGTAAAATGACCCATAATAAGGTAACGACTGAATAAGGATGAAGTAACGACTGAATGGAAATGAGGTAACGACTGAATAGGGTTAAAGTAACGGCTGTTTCTCAAGGAAACCTCCCTTGTAAACAACTTTATACAATGCTGAAAAATAGTCGTCAAATCATCATTTCCATCAACTCCAATGCTTTTTATTCTTTTTTGCGTATATTTGCTGTGCTGAAACGAATATATAAAAACAAATGTCCCATACAGTGAAAAACATTTTAAGATATATCCTCCTGTTATTCTTGCTGTTTGGCTTCTTGCCGGGCTATTCCCACTCCTACGTTTTCCGGGGATTATCCGTCACCGAAGGACTGTCCGACCTGGTGGTCAACGCATTGTATAAGGATTCCATCGGTTACGTTTGGATAGGCACCGGAAATTCCCTGGAACGTTTTGACGGCACTTACCTGAAACATTTCCTCATCACCGGAGCCAACGAAAAAATAAAGCGGGTGAATGCCATAGCCGAAACCGCAGGAAATCAGATATGGATGGGCAACGGTATGGGACTTTGGCGGGTGAACAATGAAAAAGACATACTGGAACCCATTGCCGCAGAAACTTTGCGATATGGTGTCCGCAGCCTGTTGCCCGACAGCCGGGGCGCCCTCTACATCGGCAGCGAAGCGGGCCTCTTCATCTACGAGAACGGAAATCTGGAACAAATACTGATAGACCCTAATGTCCTTTCCGCATCCAACATCATCACAGGCCTGAGTCTCGGCGAAGACAACACCTTGTGGATGGTCACCAACGAAGGACTCTATGCCCTGTCGCTGACCGACAGGAAAATCACCCCTTATCACTACATTGTAGAAGACAAGCATCTCTGTTCCTACAACAATGTCACCCGCATCGGCACCATGCTCTACCTGGGCACCATGGGGCAAGGCATCATCTGTTTCAATACCCGGACTCACCAATTCAGTCACTTCATCGACGTAGGGTGCAATGTCATATCTTCCCTGTCCAGCGACGGAGAAGATGTTTTGTATATAGGCACCGACGGAAACGGAGTACATTTCGTCTCCACCCGGAAGATGAAGTCTATACGCTCCTTCCGCCACGAACCGGGGCAGGATGAAAGTATCCGCTCAAATTCCGTATATTCCCTGTTGGTGGACCGCGACGGACTTATCTGGATAGGCTTCTATCAGTTTGGACTGGACTACAGCCTATATCAAAGCGGGCTTTTCTCCACTTACAGTTATCCGCCTCATTTCGACTCAAAAGATATGCCCGTCCGCAGCATAGCGATCACGGAGAGTGAAAAACTGATAGGCTCCCGCGACGGTTTATTCTATATCAATGAGGACAAAGGGATTTTCAAGAATTTCAAGACACCCGAACTGCGTTCCAGCATGATATTCTGCATCTATAAGTTCCAGGATAAATATTACATCGGGACTTATGGCGGCGGCATGTATATATTCAATCCTTCCGACCAGACCATTCATGATTTTGAACCGGACGAGTCACAGCCTTTCATGCGTGGACAAATCTTCTGCATCAAGTCCGACAGCAAGGATAATCTATGGATAGGTACGTCCATGGGGCTATATTGCTATAAGGACGGAAAGCAAGTGAAGCACTACACCAGCTCCAACTCCAAACTGCCGGAAGGCAACGTCTACGAAATATACTTCGACTCTACCCGTAAAGGATGGATATGCACCGAAAACGGCATGTGCATCTGGGACCCTTCATCCGAAAGTCTGAAAACCGATGTTTTCCCGGAAGGCTTCATACATAAAGAGAAAATCAGAGTGATATACGAAGACTCCGGGCACGACCTCTACTTCTTGCCGGATAAAGGCAGCATGTTCATCTCCGACCTTTCCATGAGCCGTTTCAGGAGATTGCAGCCCCACACACTGCTGGAGGGCAAGGACGGCATGTTCATATTGGAAGATGAAGAACATTGGCTCTGGATAGGCACCAACAATGGGCTGTACCGATATGATAAGAAAGAAACCTTTATCCCTTACAACTTTATAGACGGCATCCCCAGTTCCATCTTCACCCTGTGCCCGCCCATACAGGACAAAAAAGGCATCCTCTGGATGGGAAATTCAAAAGGATTGATCTGCATGGACTTCAAACAAAACAACCGGATGAAAAGCTATAATTATCCACCGGTAATCACTGATGTCTATGTCAATGGCAAAAAGTCCGTCCGCCCCGTAACCGGAAACAACGGAATACCGGAAATAGAGCTTGAGTCCTCTCAAAACAACCTGACCTTTTATTTCTCGGGCTTCACTTATACCGAACCCGCATACATGACGTATGAATACAAACTGGAAGGAGAAGACGACGAATGGCAGATTCTCACCGGAAAATCGGATATCACTTACTACGACCTTCCGGCTGGAAAGTATGTATTCAAAATCCGCCATATAGGAAATCCCGACTCGATGGCGTGCATAGCCGTTCAAATCCCCTACCCGATAGAAACATGGAGCATCATAGCCATTGCTATAGCCGCCGCTTTCCTGGGCTATGTCTATTTCCAACGGAAGAGGAAAGAGAAACAGGCAAAAGCCGTTCAGCCCCAAGCTCCGGTACGCGAAGAGGCCAAGGAAATCGAGAAGCAGGAGAAAACCGCGGAAGCCAAATACAAGACCAATAAAATCAGTACCGAAGAGTGCAAGCACCTGACTGAGAAACTGGAAGCACTGATGCTCCGCGAGAAGCCTTACACCAATCCGGAACTTAAAATAGCCGACCTGGCAACCATGCTCGGCCGCTCGGCTCACACCCTGTCTTACCTGTTCAATCAACACCTGAACCGGAATTACTACGATTACATCAACGATTATCGTATTGAAGAATTCAAGCGCCTCATCAATGAAGACGAGTATTCCAAATATACTCTGAGTGCCCTTGCCGAATTATGCGGCTTCAGTTCACGCGCCTCCTTCTTCCGGTATTTCAAGAAAACTACAGGCATCACTCCCAATGAGTATATCCGAAGCATCGGAAAGAACAACGAATAAGCCACTAATTAAAGTACATTGAATGTTTTTTAGCAATTATCTTTCAATATATTGAAAGATAATTGGTATTTTTGTTGCAGTAAACTAAGGAATCATGGAAAAAAGAGTCATCAAAAGCTTGATAATAGAGAAGCAACATGAGATTCCGCAAATGGAACTCATGCCCAGAAAATTAGAACTGGAGGATACATGTAACTACGTATTCGTAGGGTTACGGCGTGCCGGAAAGTCCTATCTTATGTTCCAGCACATACAAAGTTTACTTGCAGAAGGAAAAGCGCAAATCGAGGACATCCTTTACATCAATTTCGAAGATGAGCGGATAGCCTCTATACGCTCAGAAGAGCTTAACCTGATATTGGAAGCCTATCATGAGATGTATGGCAACAAGCCTTTGATATATTTGGATGAAATTCAGAATGTGGTAGGTTGGGAGAAATTCGCCCGTCGGCTGGCAGACTCCCAATATAAAGTATTCATAACCGGTAGCAATGCTCAAATGTTAAGCAAGGAGATATATACAACGCTCGGGGGAAGATATATTGCCATGGAAATATTTCCTTTTTCCTTTCCCGAATATCTTCAATACCACCGGTTCGCTCTGCCACGTAATTGGGAATATGATATTTCAGTAAAGACAAATCTGGTAAAACTGTTTCAACCCTATTTCTATTTCGGCGGATTTGCCGAGACATTCCCACTCAGAGATAAGCGCTCCTGGCTGAACTCCCTGTTCCAAAAGATTCTTTTGGGAGATGTGATTTCCAGAAATGATATACGAAACGAAAATGCCATCCGCCTGATAGTGAAGAAGCTGGCAGAAAGCGTCATGCAGCCTTTGGCATTGGCACGCATCCTGGGAGTCATCAAGTCGGCAGGTTGTTCACTCTCACACAATACACTTGTGGATTATCTGCAATACCTGAATGACGCTTACCTGATTTTCAGCATTTCCAACTACTCCGATAAGCTGAGTGAAAAGGAAAGTATTAAAAAGAGATACTTTTTTGACAATGGTTTACTAAACACTTTTATTATCGAACCCGAAAGTAAATTACTGGAGAATCAAGTAGCTATCACCTTAAAGAAAAAATATGGTGACGGTTTATACTACTATAATAAGAATATAGAAGTAGACTTTTATGTTCCCGAGGCTAGGACAGCCATACAGGTTTCCTATGCGTTATCGCAAAGTGATACCCGTGAGCGTGAAATCAAAGCACTACTGAAACTATCGCAAGTATATCCACTCGACAAACTACAAATCATCACATGGGAAGAAGATTCCCTTATTGAAGAAGGCGGACTCTCCATTGAAATACTTCCCCTGTGGAAGTGGCTTCTTGATTAATTATACACCACCAAATATTCCCTCAGAGTCTCAAATTATTATTTGACACAGCCAGTCTCAAATTATTAAGTCACTATATATTAGCGACTTAATTTATTTTTAGTCCAATGTAATGAGATGAGATTTGTTAAGCCCTGCAAAAGATTGTTTTCCTGTTTTTACCTTTTATATTTGCAATCGTAAAGCTAACGTAAAACGTAACCAAAGTCTGAAACATGGAAAACAAAAAGATGAAATCCGTTCAATTAATAGCTGACTCTTATATGAGTTATCATCGTTCAGTCTGCTTCTATATATATTATAGAATCAACAGTAAGGACGATGCCGAAGACTTAGCCCAGGATGTATTTCTACGTCTCATGGATTATAAGCAAATGCTTCGCCCGGATACCGTGAAGTTTTTCATCTACACCATAGCCCGCAATCTGGTGAACGATTATCTGCGCCGTCACTATAAGAAGCAGGAAGTGACTTCTTATATATACGAGCACACCGTGACCTACACCAACGAAACGGAAAACCAGATTATCGCCAACGACCTGCTGGCTTGTGAAAAACAGAAGTTACACACCCTTCCGCTACAACGCAGGAAGATTTACGTCATGAGCCGCTATGAAAACAAGTCGGCATCAGAGATCTCCGCAAGTCTGCAACTCTCACGCCGCACGGTTGAAAACCATTTGTTCATCAGCCGCAAGGAAATACGTGAATACATCAAGCAGTGCATCTAATTAGATTATAATCGAAATAATAGTGTTAATTTTAAATTTATAAATTATGAGGAATGAATTTCTAAAATTCTCATCGAAAAGAATTCTGTTCTCAGCGGCAATGGTATCTGCACTCTGTGTAGGTAGCCCGCAGCAGGCTGTTGCCAATGTTAATGAAGTGCAGGCTGTTGCGCAGACTGGTACAGTAAGAGGTACCGTAGCAGATGCTGCCGGTGAACCCATTATCGGTGCTAATATCATGGTGAAAGGTACCACGAATGGTTGCATTACTGATATTGACGGTAACTTCAGTCTGAGTAATGCGAAAGGAACTTTAGTGGTTTCATTTATAGGCTATAAATCACAGGAGATTGTGGTAAAAGGAAATGAGACTAACCTGAAAGTGGTTCTGAAAGAAGATTCGGAAATGCTGGACGAAGTGGTGGTTGTGGGCTACGGTACACAAAAGAAAGCTACAATGACCGGTTCGGTAACAGTGGTGAACCAGAAGATGTTAGAGAATAAAGGAACCATGTCCAGTCCTGTACAAGCATTACAAGGCCAGGTTCCCGGTGTCATTATTACACGTAATTCTACGGCTCCGGGCGATGAAAGCTGGAACATGAGTCTGCGCGGTGCAGTCTCAAAAAATACGACCAGTCCGTTAGTCATTATCGACGGTGTGGAATATGAAAGCGTAAACGAATTGCGTCTGTTGAATCCTTCCGATATCGAATCAATCAACTTCCTGAAAGATGCTTCGGCTTCCATCTACGGTAGTAAGGCTGCCGGTGGTGTGGTATTGGTCACTACCAAGAAAGCACAGGCAGGGAAAGTGCAAGTGGACTATAGCGGTTCGGTGACAAGCAAGTTCATCGGTCTGTCACCTCAACTGATGAGCCTGGAACAATGGGCTTCCTCTGTAATAGATGCACGTACCAACGACGGTTACGGTGACGATGATACCTGGATGCGTTATGCAAAACTGGCGTTGGCATATAAGAATCAGTACATCAATCTTGACCATAGCACGAACCCGTTTGGAAATGCTTTTACCGATGTAGCTGACTTTGTATTCTTCGATACCGACTGGCAGGACATCATGTGGGGAACGGCAGCTTCGACCCAACACGAACTTGCCATTTCCGGTGGTACGGATGCCTCAAAATACCGTTTATCTTTAGGTTACATGTATGATGACAGCAACTTGAAGTGGGGTAATAACAATAACAACCGTTACAACCTGCGTCTGACAAATACCTTTAAACTGTCTGACCGTGCTTCTATTGAATCGGTAATTGCCTATAACCGCCAGGATCAGGTGGCACCCACACAGATCGGTTCGGCACTGACCACCAACTCGCAGCAACCGGGATTCCCGTCGGCTACCGCCAACGGCAAACCATACGCATGGGGAACTTGGGGCGCTCCCAACTGGTATTGTGAATTGGGCGGCGACAACAAGTTGAAAGTATCTGCCATCAACATCAGCGAAACATTCAGATATTCCATCCTGAAGAACCTGACAGCTTCTGTTACGGCCGGTTACAATACATCGACGGCTATTCGTGATAAACAAAGCAAAGCCATTGACTGGTACAACTATGCAGGCGACCGTGTAGTTCGCAGCAATCCTACAGAGGACAAGAGCTCGTATTCCAAGTCCAATTCACGTACTGACTTTTACTCATTGTCCGGGCACCTCGACTGGTCTCACATCTTTGCCGATGTTCACGATGTAAAGGTGATGGTAGGTTCACAATATAACTTGAAAGAGTATGAAGGCACTTTCCTCTATACAGAAGGTATACTGCCTTCCCTGGAAATTCCCAACAGTACCAAAGACGTGGTTTACCTGAAGAACGGCGACGACAAATCAAACAAATGGCAAGAAGCCGTGATGTCTTATTTCGGTCGTATCAACTACAATTACCGTTCTAAATATATGTTGGAAGCACAAGGACGCTATGACGGCTCTTCCAAGTTCCAACCCGAAAACCGTTGGGTGTTCTACTGGGGTACCTCTGCCGGATGGAGAATTTCGGAAGAAGCATTCATGAAGAATCTGACGTTTGTAGACGAATTGAAGCTAAGAGCTTCTTACGGTAGCGTAGGTAATCAGAGTGGCGTTGACCGCTATGATGGTGCACAGTTATACAACTTCACCCCCAGCGGCGGTGCGTTGATAGGTAATGGAAAAATCTCTTATGTAGACACTAACGGTAAGTTGCCGAGTACCGACCGTACCTGGGAACGCATCCATAACTACAATCTTGGTCTTGATTTTGGATTCTTACGTAACCGCCTGACAGGTACGGCAGAAATCTTCTGGAAGAAGAGTGACAATATGTTGATTGACGTGATTTATCCGGGCATTCTGGGTGACAAAGCTCCTACGGCAAACTATGGTGCATTCAAGGCACATGGCTGGGAAGGTATGATTAACTGGTCCGATAAGATTGGCAAAGTAAACTATCACATCGGCGGTACATTTACCTACACCACCAATGAGTTAGTAGATAACGGTGGCAGTGGAGCCATCAAAGCAGGCGTACGCTCCGACCGTGAAGGATATCCCCTGAACTCTGTATTCGGCCTCCGTTACTGCGGTAAGATCCAGACGGAAGAGCAACTGAAAAAGTATGTGGATAAATACAAGAATACCAGCACCATCGGAACACTCAACAATCTGCGCCTCGGCGATAACATGTTTGAAGACATGAACAAGGATGGTAAACTGACAGAAGAAGATTTTGTATATCTGGGTACAGACGATCCTAAAGTACAATTCTCCATCAATGCAGGTCTGGAGTGGAATGGTTTTGACCTTGCCATCGTTTTCCAGGGAGCAGGCAAACGTACTATCTGGCGTGAGGAAAGTACATGGAGAATTCCCATGCGTGCCGTTTATCTGAACACGAGCGACCAGCACATAGGCAACACATGGTCTCCGGATAATCCGGGCGCATTCTTCCCTGCACTGACCAACCAGTCTGAACTTAACAACTACAACTACCAATGTTCTTCATGGTCGGTAGAAGACGGAGCATATTTGCGTTTGAAGAATGTAACTTTGGGTTATTCACTTCCGGCTTCCCTGCTTGCCAAGACAAAAATACTGAGCAAGGCACGTGTATACGTTACGGGCAGCGACCTGTGGGAACACAGCAAAATTAACGATGGATGGGATCCGGAAGCGAACCGTAAAGTGGACAACTCCAAGCGATATCCTTTCCTGCGCACTGTAACTTTTGGATTGAATTTAACCTTTTAATTGAAGACAAATATGAAAAAATATACAATCAAATCTATCTTGATACTGGCAATAGGATGTATGCTACATTCCTGTCTCGACCTGGATCCGAAAGACCAGATTGCCGATGGTAACTATTGGCAGACTGCTACAGACTTCAAGTTGTTCTCCAATCAGTTCTATGGCTGGACACGCGATTTCAAAAACAGCGTCTACGATGCTCCCCACTCCGATAAGCGTTCCGACCTTATCATGGATAAAGGCAGTAAGAATGTATTTGCTAACGGAACCAACAGCATACCGGCTTCCGACGGCAACTACACCGATGCTTACAATCGCATTCGTCGTACAAATATCCTCTTACAGAAAGCAGAGAGTTTTGCAAATCAGAGTGACATCGCACAATATATCGGTGAAGCCAAGTTTTTCCGCGCTTACTGCTACTTTGACCTGTTGCAGCTTTTTGGAAATGTCATAGTAGTCACTACACCGATTGATGTTACTGCTCCCGAAATGCAAGCAGCACGCAACGACCGCAGCGAAGTAGCCGACCTCATCATTCAGGATTTAAAAGATGCCGCCGAATTACTTCCCGTCACTTCTACTGTTGAAAAAGGACGTGTAGGTCGCGAAGGCGCCTGGGCAATGCTTTCCCGTGTAGCACTCTACGAAGGAACATGGCAGAAGTTCCGTGGTAACACAGCTCGTGGTAAAGACTTGTTGGACATTGCGGCAAATGCAGCAAAGGAAGTGATCAACACTAAAAACTTCTCATTGTTTGCACCTGCCATTCTGGGTGACAGTGCACAGAAGTATATGTTTATCCTGGAAGATACAAAGTGTAACCCTGCCGGATTGCAGAAAAGCGCCAATACAGAATACATCTTCTCCCGCCGTCACGACGAAGCATTAGCTCCCATCGGTTCCAATATCACCAAAGAATGTTTGGCAAATGCACAAATGATCTCTCATAAGTTTGCGGCAATGTATCTCTGCCAGGACGGACTTCCCATCGAGAAATCCGAAGTATATAAAGGAGACCAAAAGATATTGGACGAATATCTGAACAGGGATAACCGTATGGTTTATACCCTCTGCAAACCTTATGAATATTTTTGGAGTAACCTGAACTCACGTGTCAACTGGACAGGCGATGCTGTCGACCGCGCTTCTGCTTCCATCAAAGGCTTGGTGCCTACCAGCGGAAGCGGTTACAACAACCAGAAATGGGCTTGTGAACGCTATGTGAATGACACCTACGAAAGCTACGACTACCCCATCATCCGCTACGCAGAAGTTCTGCTGAACTATGCCGAAGCCGTATTTGAACGGGATGAAAAGATCTCTGACGAAGACCTGAACCTCTCTCTCAACTTGGTCCGTTGCCGCATCAATACCAAAATGCCCAAGCTGACCAATGCATTTGCTACAACTCACGATCTGGATATGAGAACTGAAATTCGCCGTGAACGTACCATTGAATTGTTCAACGAAGGTTTCCGTATAGACGACCTGAAGCGTTGGAAGACAGCTGAAACAGAAATGCCACAGGACTTCCTGGGTATCAGATGGACAGGTACAGAGTTCCAGAACAAATGGCCGGGCGTTACCAATGAAAGGAACAGCGACGGTTTCATCATTCTGGAGTCAGGACGTAAATGGGAAGATAAACACTATCTTTACCCATTACCTACCGACCAGTTGCAGTTGAACCCAAACCTGAAACAGAACCCAGGTTGGGGAGAATAAATCAATGTTTTTCATTCATAAAAAGAAGATAACAACATGAAGAATAGAAATTCTATATATCAAGGCTTGAGCCGGGCATCCATCGGGATGCTGACGGCCTGCATGGCTCTGACTGCATGTGATAAGGATCAAGAATTTACTCCTGCCATGCCCGAAGCCAAACTGATCAACGGCATCACATTCAAGGTAAGTGAGAACCTGCCGCTTGCCATTGGCATGGACTCTACTATTGTTTTTGCGATTGATGCTCCCGAAGAACTGGAAGATCGTTCCATTATCTGGAAGTCAACCGACGAAACTGTTGCCAAAGTTTCGCAGCAAGGTACTATTACCGGTATAGCCGAAGGTACAGCCATCATTAGTGTGACTCCCGCCATAGGTTTTGGTCCATCAGCCTCAGTAACGGTCAATGTAATACCCGAAATCATAAAGGCTACCGATATGACGTTGGTCAATCCGAAAGAGGGAGAAGACATTTATGAAACAGACCGGATTCAGTTGGAAGCATCCATCCTTCCGGCCAATCACACCTATTCTTATTTGACATGGGCAAGCAGTAACCCAAGCATCGCTACAGTATCAGAAAATGGCCTGGTAAACTGCCTGACACCGGGCAAGGCAATCATTACAGCTTACACACACGACCGTAGTGGTGTATCTGCTTCTTATGAGCTGAATATCAAAGAGTACATTCCGGTAGAAAGCGTCTCTATCTCTGCTTTGACAGAACCGCTTTGTATCTCTCGTGGCCCAGTTCAGCTGGATATTGCTTACACACCCGCCAACGCTACCACAGGTTCAGTAGACTGGACTTCAAGTGACGAAAACATTGCTACGGTAGATTTGGGTGTTGTAACACCGAAGGGCTTCGGAACCGCCACTATTACGGCTACTTGCAAGGCAACAGGTCAGACGGCTTCCGTATCTGTAACCGTTGACAGCGGTTGGGTGATTTGGGATGGCCAGAATAATTTCGATGGCTGGAAAATTGGACAGGCTTATTCGAGCTATGTGATAGAAGACGGTAAAATGGTGGTTACAGCCGGTGCTCAAAACGCTACCATGAGACGTGCGGACTTGAGTTTCAGAAATGTCCCCATCAACCTTGATTTCTCCAACTATCCGGTACTTGCTATGCGTTCCACACTGCCTGTCGGCGGAAAAGGAATCGGACAAGGTGGTGCATATACACTGGACATGGTAACTAAATCCGGAAATGCCGGTAGAGCCCATGTCGGAGAACTTCTGAGTGATGGTACGAATCTGATATATTATGATGTACCGTCTATCAATGCAGCATTAGGCAATGGTGTGGTAGAAGCCAATACTTTCCAAATCAAGATTGCAGACATTTATAATGAGAACCTGCCTACCGGCCAATATACGGTTTACTGGATCCGCACATTCAAGAGCATAGCCGAAGCAAAAGCCTTTGCAGAAGCGGAGATAGCAACCGGAAACTAAAATACAACTCTAAAGAATACTCACAATGAAAAAGAATTTGATATTCGCATTAGGTCTCTCACTGGTAACAGGCTTCACAGCCTGTTCCAGTGAAATCGAGGACGGAACAACAGACATCGACAGTTGGGAGATGCCTTATGAAGAAGTAGTTGCCAAATACACCTACACTCACCCTTGCGCCATGTTCAATGATGCCGACTTTACACGTGTAAAGACAATGCTCGATAACGGTAGCGCACCGCAGGCAGTAAAGGATGAATTTAATCTGCTGATGAGCAGCCAATTTACAAATGTTACCTATACTCCTACGCCTACCGAAAAGATAGTACGTGGTGATGCTACAGGAACGGGAACAAATGAGAACTACAGCAATGCAATGCGCGATGCCGCCGCTGCCTACCAACTATCATTGTTGTGGAAGTTGACAGGCGATACGAAATATGCCGATGCTTCCATCAAAATTATGAATGCTTGGGCAAAGGTGTGCAAGGAAGTAACCTCAAACGATTCCAATCACATGCTTGCCGCAGGTGCACAAGGTTATACTTTCGCGAATGCAGGTGAAATCATGCAAACTTATGCAGGTTGGGCAGCCAACGATTTGACCGCCTTCAAGAAATGGATGAAAGATGTTTTTGCTCCTAAAAACCTGGACTTCATGAAACGTCATCAAGGTACTTGCAGCGATCACTACTGGTCTAACTGGGATTTAGTGAATATGTGTTCGTACCTTGCCATCGGTATCCTGAATGAAGACGACGAAATGGTAAATTATATAGTAAACTACTTCTACAATGGAGCAGGCAACGGCTACATCGGCAAACTCATTCAAGGCACTTTCACCGATCCGTTGGGAAGTGGAGAAGAAATAGCCCAAAACCAGGAAAGCGGTCGCGACCAAGGACACGCCATGATGTCAATAGCTGTAACAGCTAATCTTTGTCAAATGGCCTACACCCTCCTTCAATGCAATCCGACAGTGACTCAACTCGACTTCTTTGCCGCAAAGAACAATGCAATAATGAAAATGGGTGAGTATACAGCTCTCTTCAATTTGCGTAATGGCTCCGACCAGCTAAATGCCGCCGGCTCCTGGTTGGCAACCAAAGAACAGATGCCGTTCAACCGCTATGAATATTGCATTGATTGTAGTTGCGCCGATAAGAATCACGGCACCATACATACAGCCGTAGCTGATGATAACGGTCGTGGCAACCTCCGCCCGGGATGGGAAATTCTCTACAATCACTACGCTAAGGTGAAGAAGTTGGGCAGTGGCTACAAATACTCTAAGATGGCTGCCGACAAGATGCGCCCCGAAGGTGGCGTGGACGGTGGAAGCCGTTACGGCACAAATAGTGGTGCTTTCGACCAATTGGGTTGGGGAACGCTGATGCTGTATCGCGAATAAAAGAAAAGGTTGACAGTTAAACAATACCAATGAGATTCTATAAGAAATAGAGAAGTTATACTTTATTCTCCCGCCTTATAGAATCTCGTTTTGTATATTTTCTATCCAAGTAATACTGAAAGACAACATTTTTTCCTAAATTTGCATACTACAAAGAAAGAAAACGCTTATGTCTTTAGGAAAACACATATTAGCTCTCATGATGCTTTTTATAGGGGCATTCAGTATCTTTGCTTCAAACAATGGCTACATTATCTATTCAATAGGAAACGAAGAAACAAACTGCAAATTTGAAGATAACCGTGTCAACTGCATTTATAAAGATTCGGACGGATTTATCTGGGTAGGTACGGGAGGAAGCGTTGAACGCATAAACGGAAAATATACTTCGGTTTATCACTTCACAGAAAAACAAGCAGGAATAACCCCCTCCCCTTTTCTGGTCAATGCGTTGATAGAAAATCATAAGCATGATTTCTGGGCAGGTACTATCCAAGGGCTCTTTCATATGAATCATGAAAAGCGTACATTAGAGCGAATATTCACCGAAGAAATCAACTTTCCGGTTCAGGTATTAGAAAGGGATCAAGAAAACAGACTTTATATAGGAACAGTCAATGGCCTCTATATTTATGACGGGAAACAACTTCGCCATATCATTGTCGATGAGAAAAATGTCCTTTCTGTCAATAATCGTATTTTAGGTATTGCTGTACACAACCATAATTCAGTCTGGCTATTAACCCCCAACGAAGTAGTCATTTGTGATGCAAAATCCGGAGCACTCAAACGATACAAATGCCCTCTGCTTTCATGCGGACAATTAAAATGTTTTATTAAAGTAGACGATACGTTATATATCGGTACAGAAAAAGGCGGCATTATCACTTTCAATTTGCTTAACCAAAGCTTTGCTCTTTATTGGAATAAAGTAAAAGTCCCAGTTTCAAATCTTACTTATGAAAAAGAAATTTTAGGAGTCGCAACCAGTGGTGAAGGAATATATTTACTATCCCTACCCGGAGGAAAAACCATATATTCCGCCACCTGCGGTACTGAAACCGGACAAGATCTCCTGTCCAATAACATATCTTCCATTTTATTGTCTCAAGGTGATGTCTGGTGTGGAACAGGATACTATCTGGGAATAAATCTACTGAGAAAGAAAAATGAATCCTTCAAACGTTACGATAAAGGGCTTTTCAGTACCAAAGATGTTGCAGTACGCAGCTATCTCCCTACAGAAGGGTATCGTTTTATCGGTACGCGGGAAGGATTCTATTATGTAAACGAAAAGAACGGGAAAGTACAATACATGAATGCCCGGGATGACAAAACCGGAAATTTACGTTCCAACCTGATATTCTCTTTTTATGAATACGAAGGAACTGTATTAATTGGAACCTATGGAGGTGGTTTATCTGCCTTCATACCCCAAACCGGTACTTTCAAAGAAACGGCCTTAACACGTGCATGTGCATCAAACGATATTTTCATGTTTTTAGAAGATGAAAATAAGAAATTATGGTTAGCAACTTCCGACGGTCTTTATTCCTACGATAAACAAGCCCGAACAGTCAGGGAATACAATGCTTCAAACAGCGGTATGCCGGGAAATATCGTATATGGTATCTACTTAGATTCAGCCGGGCGATTTTGGATAGGTACCGACAAAGGGCTGGCAGTTTTTGACCGCCACACAGGAAAATGCAGCCAGAATCTATTGCCGGAGAGATATGGCAAAGAAGCAATCCGCTATATTTACGAAGGAAGAGACGGGACACTTTTCTTCTGCCAATTAAACTACCGTTTGCTAGTAGCCGATAAATCATTGAATCATTTTCATTATCTCCCATCTATTTGCCCCAACCTCATACAAGACGATCAAGGATTTTATTGGTTAGGACAATGGGATGGACTGTTGCGGATTGATGAGAATCTGAACCGCTACACCTTCTTTCCTTCCATAAATGATATGAATACCAATGCCGGACCACCCATTTTTAAAGATAAAAATGGCATGTTATGGATATGTGGCATGAAAGGATTATTCATGGTAAATCCCCAGACAGACTTCATCCCCTCCCCCGTACAAATCACAGAAATGCAGATAAATGGCAATTTCTACGCTGATGATTATGAATTAAAACCAGATTCTACTATTTATCTAAAGTCAAATGAGAATACCGTTACATTCCGGTTCACCTCTTTAGGGTATGAAAAGCCGGAACTAATAAAGTATGAGTACATGCTTCAAGGTAAAGATTCTGCATGGACAGTATTAACCAATGAAGATAAAGTTTCATATTTTGACCTTCCTACAGGAGAATATGTCTTTCAAATACGTAAATTTCTGAACTCGGATTCTGTAGCCCGGGTTTCATTTGAGATCAAGGCTAACAACTTTTGGATGACTTATGCTAGTATTGTAATAATAGCAATGATAGTGTTGTCTGTATTAATTCTAAGAAAAAGGGAAATAGTGTCTACAAGTACACCTACCAATAATGAATCATTGGAAGATATTCAGCCGGAAGCAAGAAATACTGCTCAACCAACAGAAAGCTATGTAAAATTGAGTGAAAAAGAAGCCAACGAAGTGATTGATGCATTAAAAAAATATATGCAGGAACAACAAGCATACCTGAATGTAGACCTAAAACAATCTGAAGTGGCAGCTGCTATCGGTTATCCCACTTATCTGCTTTCCGCCATATTCACCCATTATCTCAAAATAGGATATTATGACTTCATAAACAGTTACCGCGTTGAACAGTTTAAGCAATCAGTCAGCGAAGGTAAACATAAAAAATATACCTTAGTCACACTAGCTGAAAAATGTGGTTTTAAGTCAAAAGCTTCTTTTTTCCGTGCTTTCAAGAAGTTTACAGGTACCACTCCCAACGAATATATCCAGCAATTCGATAAAGAATAACTCATCCCTCACTTTTCCGGCGGTATCACTCATTTGTGATACCGTTTTATTTTATTGATTATCAGCAATATTACACATAAATAGTATCATTCATAAGTTTGATACACCTTCCATGCTTTTTTCGTTTTTTATCCGTTTACTGTTACCTAATTTTGCATTGAACTTCTTGACAAAGAGAAGCTCGGTAAAAGCAGATTGTAAAACCAAAAATCGAAAGCATGGAAGACTTAAAAACAACAGCCGCCTGCCTCATTACTGATTCTTATAAAGAACACTACTCATCAGTATGCTCTTATATCAATTATAGGATCAATAACCTGGAAACAGCAAAGGACTTATCCCAGGATGTATTTCTGCGTCTTATAGATTACAAACAAATGCTTCGTCCCGATACTGTGAAATTCTTCATATTCACTATCGCCCGTAATTTACTGAATGATTATCTGCGCCGCTATTATAAGAAACAAGAAATCACCTCTTATATATACGACCATGCCATAACTTATACAAACGAAACGGAAAGTCTCATTATAGCAAAAGAGATTTCACTTTTAGAGAAAAATAAATTAGAGATGCTCTCCGACCAGCGCAAAAAAGTCTATGCCATGAACCGTTTTGAAGATAAATCCATCTCTGAAATCTCTATTGAACCTCAAATCCGCAACTAAGCCCTTGAACGTCCTTATTGCGTTTACACGTCCTCTC
>ERZ1027150.119-NODE-119-length-68406-cov-10.473570_pt1 | contig 68406 bp, 49 predicted proteins | sample MGYA00519276_ERZ1027150 | MGnify/ENA primary metagenome ERZ1027150 (study PRJEB26926, sample SAMN06164860) | human gut metagenome | biome: ENVO:00009003; feature: ENVO:2100002; material: ENVO:00002003 | host: Homo sapiens | place: USA | collected 2012 ... | reverse complement strand
CCCCTTTCAAGAATGAAAATCTTGCGTCCTAACCGATAGACGAACGGGCCATCCTGGCTTTGTGATGAGTGATTCCTCAATCACGGGTGCAAAGGTACGGATTATTTTTGAATCTGCAAGATTTTTGAGAGATTTTTTTCAATAAAACCGTAAAAATGCGCATTTATCCCTCCCTAATGGGGTAATGGAGGGATAAATATGAGGTTTATATACATCTGTTTGGCCTATTTTACTTCCTTGAGGCTTTTTTCAATTTCCTCGTTCGACAGGCTGTAATTGATCAGATTGCCCGACAGGTACTGGTCGTATGCAGCCATGTCAATCAGTCCGTGTCCGGAAAGATTGAAGAGGATGACCTTTTCTTCTCCCGTTTCCTTGCAGGCCTTCGCCTCGCGGATAGCTGCGGCAATGGCATGACACGATTCGGGAGCAGGAATGATGCCTTCGGCTCGGGCAAACAGACAGCCCGATTCGAAACTTTCCAGCTGCTGGATGTCTACGGCTTCCATCAGTCTGTCTTTCAGCAACTGGGAAACGATGACTCCGGCACCGTGGTAACGGAGACCTCCGGCATGGATATTGGCCGGAGTGAAATTGTGGCCGAGGGTGTACATCGGGAGCAGGGGAGTATATCCCGCCTCGTCGCCGAAGTCGTATTCAAACTTTCCGCGTGTCAGTTTCGGACACGAAGCCGGTTCGGCAGCAATGTAACGGGTCTGCTTTCCTTCAAGAATGGTGTGCCGCATGAACGGGAAACAGATACCGCCGAAGTTGGATCCTCCTCCGAAGCAGCCGATGATCATGTCGGGATATTCGCCCGCAAGTTCCATCTGCTTCTCGGCTTCCAGTCCGATGACGGTCTGGTGCAGGGTCACATGACTCATTACCGAACCCAGCGTATACTTACAGTTGGGGGTGGTACGTGCCAGTTCGATGGCCTCGGAGATGGCCGTACCCAAAGAACCCTGATGGTTGGGATACTTGGTCAGAATGTCTTTTCCGGCACGGGTAGACATGGAGGGAGAAGGGGTTACCTGTGCTCCGAAGGTCTGCATGATGCTGCGGCGGTAGGGCTTCTGTTCGTAGCTGATCTTTACCTGATACACCGCGGCTTCGAGGCCGAATACCCGGGCGGCATACGAGAGTGCGGCTCCCCACTGTCCGGCTCCGGTTTCGGTAGTCACGTTGCTGACTCCTTCCTTTTTACAATAATATGCCTGTGCCAGTGCCGAGTTCAGCTTGTGCGAGCCGATGGGACTGACACTTTCGTTCTTGAAGTAAATATGTGCCGGTGTACCCAGAGCCTTTTCCAGTCCATAGGCCCGTACCAGTGGGGTACAGCGGTAGTTCTTGTACATTTCGCGCACCTCTTCCGGTATCTCTATCCAGGCATCGCTCTGGTTCAGCTCCTGATGGCAGAGTTCCTTGGCGAAGACAGGATACAAGTCCTCCGGCTTCAGCGGTTCACGGGTTTTCGGGTTAAGGGGAGGCAGCGGCTTGTTCTTCATGTCTGCCTGAATGTTGTACCAGTATCTGGGTATCTCACTCTCCGGTAAGATAAATTTTTTCTGTCTATTTTCCATAATTACTTACAATTTTCTGTGAATTTTCAAATATAGGTAAAAGAAAGATTACTTCAAAGGTGAATTATGATTTATTTGCTATTTCATGGAAATATATAACAATTTCGCCCCGAAAAGCAAGCTGGGCTTTTCGGGGCGATGTAATCGGAAAATATACAGGTGATTAGTGGACATTTCTCCGGTTGAGCGCCTTCTGGTAGCGCTGTGCGTTACGCGTATGTTCGGCAAGCGTGCTGGCAAAATTGTGGGTTCCGGAAAAATCTTCCTTGGCACACATATACAGGTAATTGTGGCGGGCATAATTCAATACACTTTCCATTCCCTGTATGGAGGCAATCCGGATGGGGCCGGGAGGCAGTCCGGCATGCTTATACGTATTATACGGACTTTCCACTTCGAGATGCTTATACAGGATGCGGCGCAGTCCGAAGTCCTGGAGACTGAACTTGATGGTAGGATCCGCCTGCAGAGGCATACCTATTTTCAGCCGGTTCAGGTAGAGGCCGGCCACGATCGGTTTTTCCTTTGCATTGGCCGTTTCTTCGTCCACAATGGAAGCCAGGGTAGCCACTTCTTCCGGTGTCAGGCCGATATTGTCGGCCAAGGATTTGCGCTGGGGAGTCCAGAAACGACTGTGCTCTTTCTGCATCCGGGCAATGAATTCTTCGGCAGTCATGTCCCAGTATACTTCATAGGTATTGGGGATGAACAGTACCGGCAGCGTACAGGAATCGTATCCTAGTCTGTTCACATAGGCGGTATCTGTCAGCAGGCGGGCAATGCTGCTGCTGTCAGCCATGATTTGGCGGGATACATTGTCTGCCAGCCGGTCGAGGGTCCGCACACTGCCGATAGTCAGTCGTACGGGAGTCTGGTGCCCTCTTCTGAGGCGGTTGAAAATGTGCCAGGTCTTTTCGTCGGGGGTAAAACGGTATGCACCCGTGTGTACATGTTGCCCGTAGTTTTTGCAGGCAGCCAGCAGTCGGATACCGGTCAGGTGACGGGCATGCAGTTGCGTTTCCAGTTTGAAGAACACCGAATCGGCTGTATCATCCGTATCGATGTAAAGGAATCCGGCCTTTGCGCCAGCCAGCGGACGGCTCATCAGAAGGAAAGCGGCCGAACCCAGAATTCCGGCAACCAGCAGCAGTGCGGCAACCAGGACAAGGCCTATTTTTTTGTTTATCTTCATAAATTCAATGGTTTTTGAAATCGAAGTTGCAAAGATACGCTATTTCCCGGATAAATAAAAAAATCCGGCGATACCCTTTGACAGGGTACCGTCGGACTTTTCAGATGGATTTTTATATTCAGACATTTCAGTTGCGGAAAACCAGTCCGTCGCCATTGCTGTCCACAATGATCGGCCGGTTGCGGTCGACTTCCTGTGCAAGCAATTTCTTCGACAGATCGTTCAGCAGGTAACGCTGGATGGCACGTTTTACCGGGCGGGCACCGAACTCCGGATCGTAGCCGGCAGTCGCAATGAAGTCGACAGCCTGGTCGGTCATCTGTAAGGTGACTCCGTTTCCGTCCAGCATACGGCGGATGCCGTCAATCTGCAGACGGACAATCTGTTCAATCTGTTCGCGGTTCAGCGGCAGGAACATGATAGTTTCGTCGATACGGTTCAGGAATTCCGGGCGGATGGTCTTCTTCAGCATGCTCATTACCTCATTCTTGGTTTCTTCCACCAACTGTTCGCGGTTACTGTCGGTCATTTTTTCAAACTGACTCTGGATGTAAGCGCTTCCCAGGTTGGAAGTCATGATGATGATAGTATTCTTGAAGTTGACCGTACGGCCCTTGTTGTCGGTCAGACGTCCGTCGTCCAATACCTGCAACAGGATATTGAATACATCCGGATGTGCCTTCTCGATTTCATCGAACAGTACCACAGAGTACGGCTTGCGTCGTACGGCCTCGGTCAGCTGTCCGCCTTCGTCGTATCCTACGTATCCCGGAGGCGCACCGATGAGTCGTGACACGGTATGCTTCTCCTGATACTCACTCATATCGATACGGGTCATCATCGTATCGTCGTCGAACAGGTATTCGGCCAGTGCCTTTGCCAGTTCGGTCTTACCTACACCGGTAGTACCGAGGAAGATGAAGGAACCGATCGGACGGCGCGGGTCCTGCAGACCAGCACGGCTGCGTCGTACGGCATCGGCTACGGCCTGTATGGCTTCGTCCTGTCCGATGACACGCTTGTGCAACTCGTCTTCCAGGTGGAGCAGTTTCTCACGCTCGCTCTGCAACATCTTGCTGACCGGTATTCCTGTCCACCGTGATACCACGTCGGCGATGTCTTCGGCGGTCACTTCTTCCTTGATCAGCGCACTGTCGCCTTGCTTGTGCTTCAGGTCTTCCTGGATGGCCTTGATTTCATTTTCCAGTGCCTGGAGCTTACCGTAACGTATTTCGGCTACCTTTCCGTAGTCGCCTTCACGCTCGGCCTTGTCGGCTTCGAACTTCAGCTGTTCAATTTCCTGCTTGTTGTGCTGGATCTTGTTGACCAGTTCTTTCTCGCTCTGCCACTTGGCCTTGTAGGAGGTTTCTTGCTCTTTCAACTCCGCAATTTCCTTGTTAAGCTGACTCAGCTTGTCTTCGTCCTTCTCGCGCTTGATGGCTTCGCGTTCGATTTCCAGCTGTTTCAGACGACGTTCGATTTCATCCAGTTCCTCCGGAAGGGAATCACGTTCCATACGCAACTTGGCAGCTGCCTCGTCCATCAGGTCGATGGCCTTATCCGGTAGGAACCGTTCGGTAATGTAACGGTTACTCAGTTCTACCGCAGCGATGATGGCTTCGTCCTTGATACGCACCTGATGGTGGTTCTCGTAACGTTCCTTCAGACCACGGAGAATGGAAATGGAACTCAGGGTGTCCGGCTCGTTGACCATGACGGTCTGGAAACGACGCTCCAGCGCTTTATCCTTTTCGAAGTACTTCTGGTACTCGTCGAGGGTAGTGGCACCGATGCTTCTCAGTTCTCCACGGGCCAGTGCAGGCTTCAGGATGTTGGCGGCATCCATGGCACCTTCTCCTTTTCCGGCACCTACCAGGGTATGGATTTCATCGATGAACAGGATGATGTTTCCATCCGACTTGGTGACTTCGTTGATGACGGATTTCAGTCGCTCTTCGAATTCACCTTTGTATTTGGCACCGGCTACCAGCGCCCCCATGTCGAGTGAGTACAACTGTTTGTTCTTCAGATTCTCCGGTACATCTCCCCGCAGAATACGCTGTGCAAGTCCTTCTACGATGGCGGTCTTACCGGTACCCGGCTCACCGATCAGAATCGGATTGTTCTTCGTACGGCGACTCAGAATCTGCAGTACCCTACGGATTTCCTCGTCACGGCCGATTACCGGGTCGAGCTTACCGCTTCGTGCAGCTTCTATCAGGTTGATGGCGTACTTGCTCAGTGACTGATAGGTATCTTCACCCGAGGGAGAAGTGACCTTCTGTCCCTGTCTCAGTTCTTCGATGGCAGCTTTCAGTTCCTTCTCGTTCATACCGGCATCTTTCAAGATGGTGGATACGGTACTCTTTACCTGAAGCAAAGCCAGCAGCAGGGCTTCCAGTGAAACGTATTCATCGTTCAGTGACTTGGAAACTTCCACGGCTTTCTGCAATACTTCGTTGGCATCGCGGCTCAGGTAGGGTTCACCTCCCGAGACTTTAGGCAGAGAAGCAATTTGCTTTTCCACTACAGTGGCGATCTGGCGTCCGTTCATTCCCAGTTTCTGGAAGATGAAGTTGGTGACATTCTCGCCCACTTTAAGCAGCCCTGCCAGCAAATGTTCCGGCTCGATGGCTTGCTGACCCTGACTTTGTACCAGGTTGACAGCTTGCTGAACGGCCTCTTGAGATTTGATAGTAAAGTTGTTGAAGTTCATATATTGTTTCTCCTTTCTTTGTTTCTGATTTAAAACTTTCAGCATCTGTATATCAAATCTCTTGCCAGAAACAAAATGAAGGTGGTTTATGACTAAATGTCATATTATCAAGGTTTTACGACTGAAATTTTGTCTGATTTCGGCACAAAATGGCAGTCGGGGATTGACGTAATGTCGGGGATGGCCCCGAAAAGAGGAGGGAGGGGAAGGAAAACAGTGGGGAAGATGTGGATTTTTTGTGATTTTCACGTTTCATTTCCTCAGCATTGTGGCATATTTCCTCAACCGGAATGTGAATGGCACGGATAGTGGTTTTTATAAATAGTTGATTTACAGTGTATTTTGTAGATGAGGGGATTTTTGGCACCGGGATTGTCTGTAATTAGGCAAGACAGGCAGGGTAATTGATTCCTCGCTATAAGTTTAACTCTTTAAAATTTGTGATTATGAAGAAATTATTTATTGCAACAGTGATGGTATTGGGAATGAACGTGGTAAGTTTTGCACACCAGGCACCGATGTTGTCGGAAGCTGTGCAGATGGCTGCAGTGGGTGATTTCACTCCGGTTGATTTAAAGGAGGTTCCACAGGTAGTGTTGGATGCCGTGGCAAAAGCTTATCCGGGTGCTGCAATCAAATCGGCAGCTGTAGAAACTGAAGAAGATGGAATGGTAGTTTACCAGTTCACTCTTACCGGAGAAGATGAAGTGGAATTCGGTGCATTTTTTACCGATAAAGGTGAAGAACTGAAATAAACTGAATCGATTTACAGAGTATGATAGCTTGCAAGGAGCGTGGTCAGGAGAGGGTCTTCGGAACCTCTCCTGATTTTTTTTGCAACTCTTTGTAAAGTCGCCGGAGCGATGGCGCTTTGTGAAAAAATGAAGGGAATTGCAGGGCTTATGGGGCGTAATTCGGAAGAAAAGCGTATCTTTAAACCCCGAAAATAAAATGTATATGGAAAATATAAAGATACCTTTTTCTCCGGTCGTGATGCTGATTGATGCATCTTATCTGAATAAAGTGGGACAGGATATAAGTAATCATTTTGCTCCTGTAGTCAACCGTGACCTGCCGAAGGCCGATCTGGCTGTGCTGTTGGAATGCATGGCGCTGGATGCGGGACTGAATGAGGGAAAGCACGAGATACAGGTTATATTCGTGTACGACTCGAGAGAGAGCCGTATGCCTTTCTGTACTCCTTCCGACCTGGAAAAAGAACTGCACGGAGTGGCTTTCCAGAGTCAGTTGGGAGAGTTCTCGCTGTATGCCTTCCAGACTTCCGACATGGCTAGCCGGGAGGAACTTTTCCGTGAATCGCTGATGCTGGCCGGCGTGTCCAAGGACGTAAAGCGCCTGATTGCCGTTCCCGATGAGGTGGAATACGGGAATGCATTGGCCGAGGCGGTAGCCGAGGTTTCCGGAAAGGAGGATTTTGCAATCTTCGGAATGAATCCTCCGGCATACGAAGGCAAGTTTCATTTTGAGATGCTGGGATTTCCTTTGTTGCAGTCGCTGGGAATCCGCGCCGAAGAATTGTAGGACTTAAATCCCGGGGTGTATGTCTGATTTCCGTCTGAAGGTATTTTATAGTGTGGCGAAGAACCTGAGTTTTACGAAGGCCTCGCAGGAACTGTTCGTGAGCCAGCCTGCCATTACCAAGCACATCCGCGAACTGGAGGGGATGTATCAGACCCGGCTTTTTAACCGTCTGGGAAACCGGATTTCGCTGACGGAGGCCGGACAGGTCATGCTGGAGCATTGCGAGCGGATTTTGTCGGAATACCGGAGGCTGGAATACGACATGCATCTGCTGCACAACGAATATACTGGTCAGCTGAGACTGGGAGCCAGTACTACCATTGCACAGTATATCTTGCCGCCTGTGCTGGCAAAGTTTACGGAGAAGTTTCCTAAAATCCAGATTTCACTGATTGATACCAATTCACGGAATATCGAACAGGCTCTTCAGGAGCATGTCATCGATCTAGGGATGGTGGAGGGAGTTTTCCGTTCTCCGGTACTGAAATATGAGCCTTTTCTATGTGACGAACTGGTGACGGTGGTTTCGGCAAAGGTGGGAGAAAAGGTGCCCGAGGAACTTTCGGTGAAGGAGTTCACGCAACTGCCTCTGGTATTGCGGGAGCGCGGTTCGGGAACATTGGATACGATTGAGATGGCTCTGGCAGAACGGGGACTTAAACTTTCTTCTTTGAAGGTAAAGATGAACCTGGGCAGCACGGAAAGCATCAAGTCTTTTTTGAGGTACAGTCACTGTGCGGGAATCGTATCGGTCTTTTCGGTTTATGACGAACTGGAAAGTGGGGCTTTCCGTATTATGGAGGTCCCGGAAATGAAGTTCAAGCGGCATTTCTGCTTTGTTTCTGCCCTGGGACAGGAGGAATCGGGGGCGTTGAATTTTATCCGTTTCATGCACCGTTATCTGGAGGAGAATAAAATCCCCGGACGGGTATGTCCCAAACCTGGGTATTAAAATAAAAATTATCCTTTTTTATCTGCGGGATAATATATAGGTGTATAAGATGTAATCAGGTGAATCAGAGGTTTGTAAAAAATGAAAATAAACGGTAATATTATAAAAACTACTTTGTAATAATTACAATATTGTTTAGTTTTGTAAGAGAAAACCGATTTATTAACTTAGAAACCTGAAAATTATGAAAACTAAACTACTCTTATTTTTATCATTTATTTTATTTGCATCTCAGTGGTCTTTTGCACAGAACCGTTCTTATCAGTTGTCCAGCCACATTCTTGACATCAACTCCGGCTCTCCTGCCCCTGGAGTCAAGATAAGTCTCTATAAGTTGGATACTAAAGACAATACCTGGACGCAGGTGGACGAGAAGGTTACCGATGAAAACGGCCGGATCAAGGATTTCCTTCCCGACAATGCCGATAACAAGGGGGTATACAAACTGACTTATCATGTAGGCCCTTATTTTGAGGCGAAAGGTCAGGACAGTTTTTATCCTTTCATCGATGTAGTCTTCCAGATTAAGGACGACAATCATTATCATGTGCCCATTACGTTGTCGCCGTACGGGTATTCTACTTACAGAGGAAACTGATGGACAACGGTTAAAAGGGACTGCGTATGAAACTGAAAATTTTGCTGATTGTATGTCTGAGCTGTCTGGGAATCAGTCTGCCGGCTCAGTATTATGCGACTTCTTCCAGCCTGAATATGGATGGAGCCTTGAAACTGGCGCAAGAAGCGGTTTCGGAGGCCAGGAAGATGGATAAGAATGTCTCAGTGGCCGTACTTGATGCCACCGGTACCACTTTGTTGCTCCTGAAGGGAGACGGGGTAGGGCCTCATAATACGGAGGCTTCCAGAAGGAAGGCCTATACAGCCGTTTCTACCAAAAACGCTACCTGGGAGCTGATGCAGAAGGCGTCAGCCGATCCGACCTCAACCAACCTGACAACCCTGCCGGAATTGTTGCTGCTGGGAGGAGGGGTCCCGGTCTGGGCAGAAGGCAAGCTGATTGGAAGCATCGGAGTTTCCGGAGGTGGAGGAGGATGGAACGATCATGAGATTGCCTCCCGGGCCATCGTTAATCTGGGCTTTAAAGTAGGTTATAATAAATAGTTGTCTGTATGAGATTATTACTTGCATTACTGATTGTTATAGGATCATCCATGAATGTATTTTCACAACATGCCGGCGTTCACAAGGAACCGGTGCTGACCGGAGAGATGGCCATGAAAATGGCACAGGCCGTTTTTCTTCAGGCCGAAAAGGAAAAATTGGTGGTGACCGTCACCGTAGTCGACCGTTCGGGCCAGACATTGGCCGTACTCAGGCATCATCATGCCGGAGTGCATACAATCAAGGCCAGTTATAAGAAAGCCTATACAGCCTGTTCCCAAAAGCGGGAAACCGGAGAGATTATGAAAGGAATAAAGGAAGGAACGATTCCGGAAGACATCAAGTTCCTGGATGAGAACTTTTCCGTCATGGAGGGAGGAGTTCCCGTATTCATCGAAGGATGTGTGGTCGGAGGAATCGGAGTGGGAGGCGCTCATGGTGCTGAAGACGTCAGACTGGCAAAATATGGTCTGGAACAGTGCCTGTAAAAAGTGTCTGTAAACAAGTATCGGTTCTTGAAAGTGTAACAATCACTTTTCAAGAACCGATACTTGTTTTATGTGCCGGCGATAGCCGGATGGGGTAAGGTCTTACATCAATACGGGTACCAGGTATTTGGTAAGCAGGTATCCGCCACCAACCAGCCAGATGTACAGCAGTCCGGCCAGTACAAACGGTTTGGCTCCTGCCTGTTTGAATTTATCGAGACTGGTATCAGTACCCAAAGCCGTCATGGCCATGGTCAGCATGAAGGTATCGAGGTATTCGATGGCTCCGTTCAGTGGAATTTCCTTTACGCTTTCCACTCCCAGTGCAGTCTGCAGCAGTGTATTCAGGCAGATGATACCGATGAATCCAAAGGCAAACCAAGGAATGGTAATCTTCCGTTTTTCCTTCACTCCTCCCTGTGTTTTACCGCTTTTCTTTGATAAGGCGAGTCCCATCACTACCAGTACCGGGGCAAGCATCATGACACGGATCATTTTGGTGATGGTGGCAGTTCCTGCAATACCCAGCGTGTCAGTCGGGTCCATGGCATTTCCGGCACCGGCTACGTGAGCCACTTCATGCAGGGTACTTCCGGTATAGATGGCTACTCCGGTATCTCCCAGTGCGTCCAGCATTCCGGCGCGGTACAGAATCGGATAGAGGAACATGGAGATGGTTCCGAAGATTACGACAGTGGAAACAGCAATGGCGGTTTTATGTCCTTCGCATTTCACTACCGGTTCGGCACCGAGGACGGCAGCCGCTCCACAGATGGCACTACCCGTGGCAGTCATCAGTGAGGTCTCCTTGTCCATATTCAGGACGCGTCCCAGCCAGATGCCCAAGAAAATGGTACCTACTACGATGATGGTATCTATGATGACAGCCGGTAAGCCTACCGCTGCAACCTGGGTCAGGGTCAGTCGGAATCCGTAGAGTACGATACCGGCACGAAGAATCTGCTTGGTACAGAACTTGATTCCCGGTACCCAGGTTTCCGGAAGATGATTGCGCAGGCTGTTGGCGTAAAGCATACCCAGAATGATACCGACAATCAGCGGACTGAATGAAAGACTTTTTACGAAGGGGATTTCAGCAATGTAGAATGCTGCAAATGAGAATAATGTAATGAGCAGAATTCCGTGGAGGGTGTTTCCTCTGTTTTCTTTGTTGAACATAATATAATGCAGTTAGTTGATTTAAAATCTATCTGTTTTTTCTTTTCGGAGGCAAAGGTAGTGGATTTTTGCAAGTGAACCTATTCAAAAAGGGTTATGCCTTATAACCTTAAGTTATGGGGTGAGAGAAAAAAGAAAGTCCTTGTTTCCTGTCAGAGAAGAAGAAACAAGGACTTTTATCCTGCTTTGCAACGTTTAGAGGTGGCAGAAGAAGGATACGAAAAACGGGACACTCATATCAATCAGTATTCCGTGAAAAATAGCCACCGGAATCATTTCTTTACCGGAATATCGTGTGATGAGGGGAAGCACCACATCCATCGAATTGACTCCTGCGGCTGAAATAGGGGCCAGTTTCCCGAAATATTTGTGCAATAGGGGAGTTCCCAGCAATGCCATCATCTCGCGGAAAATGTTGGAAAGCAAGGCAATGGTACCCAGTTCCGTAGCCAGCTGGATACCGAGGGAAGCCTCCTTGAACTGGGTAATGAGAATGGAAGAGAGCGAATAATAGGCGAATCCGCTTCCTACCGCCATGCAGTCGAATATGCTCCATTGGGTAAGAAACAGGCTGGCCGCTGCTGAAAACAGCAGGGTACCGCTGATGGTTGCCAGCGGAATCAGCAGGTGTTTGGGACGCAGGCTTTGGAGAATGCCTGTGAGGTTCTTGCTGGAACCGATGCTGATACCGACCTGTAGCATCAGGGCATAAAGAATATACAAGGTAAGATTACCCTGCTGCAGGTTGAATGGAAGAACGCCCGTGATTCCCAGCAGGCATCCGCCAATGAAAAACAGTAAGACAATCAGACTTCCTTTCATTGGTTACCTCCTTCCTGTCTGAAAAAATATTTTAATACCAACCAGGAAACCAGAATGCTTCCGCAGGTAGCCGACAGGGCAATGATGGCTGCCTGCCATCCGAACTTACCCAGGTTGTTGATGATAGTGGGATTTGATCCTACGGAGATGCCCAGCACGAACAGCAGCAGGATGATCGTGAGGGATATGGTTTTTTCTGTTTTCTGGAAAATAGTCAGGTTTCTGAACAGATATCCCAAAGTGATACCTGTAAGCATAAATCCGATAACGTTGAACATATGGTTTCTGTTTGTAGGTTAAATTTGACATAAGTATTGCCTGGGGATACAGCATGCTGTTCCCTTGCGATTAATGAAAACAAATGATGGTAACCGATTGAGGAATACTTATAGGAAACCGCTGAACCAGTGAACGTGCGCACCACAGTGGGCATACATCCGGGAGATGCATGCATCGTTGCATATGCTGATATGTGGTAGTTTCTGGTTCATCATTGTCTGTTTATTTTGAATTTGATGCTGCAAAGGTATGGGAATTTTGCATATTTTCCAAATATTTATTTAATAATTTATGGGCAAGGTTTTCAGAGAAGCGTATCAGAACCTGAAAATCATCCCGTTTACAGACAGGAAGTAGTAACGTATGTTTGGTTGAATTGGGTGAAAACCTTACCTTTGTAAAGTGGATAAGAGAGAATGAAATTATTATGATAAAAAAGATAATATTGTGGAGCTGGATGCTGGCAACCGGAAGTGTGGCAATTGCCCAGCAAAAGTCAAGAGAGGCCTGGATTTCTCCTTTTGATTTTCCTTTGCTGCTGAGTGCCAATTTCGGTGAACTGCGTCCGAATCATTTTCATAATGGGATCGATATCAAGACACAGGGAGTGACGGGAAAGCCGGTACACTGTGTGGCCGAAGGGTATATTTCGAGGGTGGCCGTACAGCATGGAGGATACGGACAGGTAGTATATGTGGCTCACCCCGACGGACATACATCGGTATACGGACACGTGGAACGGTTCTCGGACGGCGTGCAGAAGCGGGTAAGGGAATATCAGTATGCCAATGAGACGTTTGTGTGCAGTCTGACGTTTACACCTGATGAATTTCCTGTCAGACAGGGAGAGATTATTGCCTGGAGCGGAAATGAAGGGGCATCGGCCGGACCGCATCTTCACTTGGAGATGAGGGATACGGAGACGGGAACTTACATTGATCCGATTCCGTTTTATCGCCGTATACTGAAAGATCATAAGGCGCCGGTGGCTTCCCTGGTAGGCATTTATCCGCTGGAGAATGAAGGAGTGGTAGAGGGAAGCAGCCATAGGAAGCTGCTTGCGGTATCCGGATTGAAGCAGCCAGTCACCGCCTGGGGAAAGATTTATACGGGTATCAGTGCGAAAGATTATATGGACGGGACTTCCAATTTCTACGGAGTCCATTCGGTGAAGCTGTTTGTAGACGACCGGGAGGTGTTTCACAGTCTTACGGACAGTGTGCGTGCGGACGAAAACCGGATGATCAATGCCTTTACGGATTACGATGAACTGATGCGCAGCCGGCGCCTGATCATGCGTTCGTACCGGGCTCCGGGAAACCGTCTGCAGTTGCTTCAGACCGACAGTTGCCGGGGAGTGGTGACGATTGATGAAGAGCGCGACTATCGTTTCCGTTATGAGCTGGAGGATAATTTCGGTAACCGTTCTTCCTATCGGTTTACGGTAAAGGGAAAGCGGCAGGAGATTCCGCAGCAGGAACACCCGGGAAAGACTCTGCTGAGATGGGACCGTACGAATGTGATACAGCAGCCGGGAATGCAGCTGGTCATTCCTCAGGGAATGTTGTATGAGAATGCCTGGCTGGACAAGAAGGTGTCAGGCGACAGTGCCCGTACTTCCTTCGACTATGTGCTGGATGCCGGTCATACGCCGCTGCACGGATTTTGTGACCTGAGCATCGGTGTGCGTCATCGTACGGTAGCCGACAGTACCAAGTATTATATCCTTCAGAAATGGGGTAAGGGACATACTCCGATAGGAGGAAAGATGGAGAACGGCTGGGTAAAGGCACGCATACGTACTTTCGGTACTTTTGCGGTAGGGGTCGATACGGTACCTCCCCGCATTACGCCGTTGAATAAAAGCAACTGGAGAGGCAATTTCAGTCGGATACGGTTGAAAATCAGTGATGCTGAATCCGGAATCGCCAGCTATAAAGTCCATATCGACGGAAAGTTTGTGCTGTTTGGACTGAAGAAAGGAGCCTTGGTCATACAGGATCCCCGCCGGATATCCCGTTCGGGAGTACACCGGATGGAAGTCTGGGTGATCGACTGCTGTGGAAATGAACAATATGAAAAATTTCAATTTTAATTCATAAACCAAAAAGAGTATGATGAAAAAACTAATGACAGTTGCCTTGCTGCTGACAGCTTTTGTGATGCAAGGATGGGCATGTACCAACCTGATTGTGGGTAAAAATGCCTCTGCCGACGGTTCGGTTATCGTTTCTTATTCTGCCGATTCGTACGGAATGTTCGGTTTTTTGTGCCATTATTCGGCTGCAACCTATCCGGCAGGAGCCATGCGGGATATCTATGAATGGGATACCGGCAAGTTCCTGGGACAGATTAAGGAAGCCAAGCAGACTTATAATGTGGTAGGTAACATCAATGAATTTCAGGTGACGATTGCGGAGACTACTTTCGGAGGTCGTCCGGAACTGGTGGATACTACTGCTATCATGGACTACGGAAGTTTGATTTATGTAGCGCTCCAGCGTTCGCGTACCGCAAAGGAAGCTATCAAGATCATGACCAGCCTGGTGAAGGAATATGGATATTACAGCAGTGGTGAGTCGTTTACGATTGCTGACCCGAATGAAGCCTGGATCATGGAAATGATCGGTAAGGGTCCTGGAGTAAAGGGAGCCGTGTGGGTGGCTGTCCGTATTCCGGACGATTGCATCGCGGCACATGCCAACCAGAGCCGTATCCATAAATTCGATATGAGCGACAAGGACAACTGTCTGTATTCTCCGGATGTGATTTCGTTTGCCCGTGAAAAGGGATATTTCAGTGGAGCCAACAAGGACTTCAGTTTTGCAGATGCTTACTGCCCGCTTGATTTCAGCGGCCTGCGTGCCTGCGAAGCCCGTGTATGGAGCTATTATAATATGTTCAGCAAGGCTACCGGACAGGCTTACCTGCCTTATGTTCAGGGAGAGAGCAAGGAACCGATGCCGCTGTACGTGAAACCCGACCGGAAGTTGTCGGTACGTGATATCCAGCAGGCAATGCGCGACCATTATGAGGGTACTCCGCTGGACATTACCCAGGATCTGGGAGCCGGTCCTTTCCAGATGCCTTACCGTCTGTCACCGCTTACCTTCAAGGTGGACGGACAGGAGTATTTCAACGAACGCCCGATTTCTACCCAGCAGAGTGCTTTCTCATTTGTGTCACAAATGCGTGCCAACCTGCCTGATGCCATTGGAGGAGTACTCTGGTTCGGTCTGGATGATGCCAATATGACGGTCTTTACTCCGGTATACTGCAATACCGACCGTATCCCTGCTTCGTATGCAGAGGGAGAAGGTGATTGTGTGACTTTCTCATGGAATTCGGCTTTCTGGATTTACAACTGGGTAGCCGACATGATCCGTCCTCGTTACAGCCAGATGGTAGAAGATATGCGTACGGTGCAGAACGAACTCGAAAACACTTATGCTTATGCACAGGAGGGAGTTGAATCGGCTGCAATGAAGTTGTATAACGAGAATCCGGAAAAGGCCAAGGAATTCCTGACAGATTATACGAACATGTGTGCCCAGACTGCTGTTGACCGCTGGAAACAGTTGGGTGAATTCCTGATTGTACGTTACAACGACGGTGTACGCAAACTGGTGAAAAACGGTAAGCTGGTACGTCCGGCAACCGGAAACGTGGCTCCACTGGAGCGTCCGGGATATCCGGAACAGTTCCTGAAAGACGTGGTAAAGGCTACTGGCGACCGCTATAAAGTGAAGACATTGCAATAAGGGTACTGCGGGGGGTATACCCGTAATAAAAGACATTCCTATAAATAGTATTTGCGTTTGTACTATTTATGGGAATTCTTTTTTATGAAAACTGTTCTATCTTTGTGATAGAAATAATTTATCTATATCTTCATTTTAAGAAGGATAGTGCGGAGGAAGGTGTACATGGCTTAATGAATCATCCCTTGTCTGTCTTTATTCGATTCGTGACGTGGCCTTCCTCTTAAAAAAGATTTGCTTTGGGCATTTCTGTTTTTAGGCGTAAATTCAGAATTGTACCAGAGCAAATTCTTTTTATGTTCCGACTGGAAAACATATATGAACTAATGTTCCTTTTCCTTCTGATGATTCTATTTCGTAACTTCCTTGGAGTTTGCTGATACGTTCTTTCATACTTCGTAATCCTAATCCTTCATGAGAATTGTGCAGTCTGCCAATGGCGAATCCCTTTCCGTCATCCTCTATGATGATTTCTACATTTCCCTGTGCCTGACTGATGGTGATATATGCATTTTGGGCATGGGCATGCTTAAGAATGTTTGAAATACATTCTTGGATAATCCGGTAAATATCCAGTACCTTATCGGAGGAAAGTTTCAGTTTGCTGATATCTTCTTCTATGTAAGCCTGAATATTCAGGTTTTCCAGATGTCTCAAACGGTCTGTATAGATGGAAAGCATTTGGTACAGACTGATATTATCGAAAACCGGAGTTGACAGTTGGTGCGACAGTCCTCTGAGACTTTCCCGTATGGACTGGATTTGTTTGGTCAGTATACCGGTATCGGTTTGACTGACGGTCATTTCCATCGATAGCAGTTCATTGCAGATTCCGTCGTGCAGTTCTCTGGAAATCCGGTTGTTGCTGTCTTCTAATCCATTGAGGTACTGGTCTGTCATTTTTTTATTCATTTCGCTGATCAGCAGTTGGCTCTGCATTTCCTTTTCTTTTATCTGTTTTTCCAGCTCCATCTGCTTGAATCGGAATGCAATCCTTCTTTTTCTCATACTGATTACCAAAATTATGACTAGCAATACCGTTGCGGTCAGAATTCCGATAGCGGTATGGATTTTTGTCTGGTATGCATTCTTTTCTTCTGCCTGTATGTTTTTAAGATTGATAATCTGAAGGTCTTTTTCCTTGGTTTTCAGCTCGGCTTCAAATCCAGACAAACGGTTGTGAAAACTTCGAGTCTGAAGGCTCTTTTCTGTTTCGTGAGCCTCCAGTGCCAGGGCATACACTTTTTCCGGATGATTGAGTCTCATTTCTGCTTCCGAAAGAGCAAAAAGTGATTCGACCAGAAGGCGATTGGGGTTTTTCCGATAAAACTCCACTGCTTTGGAAAGATACTGATGTGCTTTGGTGAGGGAGTCTGTATCGTGAAGCAGCATATAGCCGTATAAATAGTCAAGGTTAGCCTTGTTGTATTCATTCAACGTCCGGTCCTTGTATTTCATCGCTTTCTGGTAATATTGTATTGCCTGACGAGGCTTTCCTGACTCCCTGAATGCCCGTGCATAATTAGTATAGACATAGAGTTTGAGTCCGTCTGGCATATTTTCTTCTATCTCCTGGCTGGCTATCTGAAGACTGTCGAATGCATTCTGAACCAGATTGTGGTTAATAAGTAGAATTGCATGGTTGCACAATTGGGAAATGTGTACAATGCGTGAGTCGATGGAAGTCGTATCTACTGGGTAGGAAAAGATTCTGCGGGAAAACTGTATCGCTTTGTCGAACTCTTCCAGTTCATTGTACAAAACCGAAATATTTGACAGGATGATGGCCGACAGAGGATAGTTGTGTTGACTTTCGGTAATATTCAAAGCCCGCTTATATGAAGAGATGGACTTGTCAAGCATGAAAGATTTCCGGTTGATGGCTCCTGACAGGTTATAGGATTCGGCCATGTAGGTAGAATCATTGAGTCCTTCAAAAATCATTATTCCTTCCTGAATATAGTTCCTTGCCGAGTCCAGCTGGTTGCTTTGCCAGTATCCGAAGGCTCTTTCGTAATTGGCAATGCCTTCGGATACCGCTACAGAATGCTGTTCTGCCGGTTTGAGTGACTTGGCTTTGAGTTGTTCTGTCTTTTTCAGAGCTTCGCTGAATACGCCTTGAGCCTGAGGATAATCTCCTTTGGCATTAAGGCAAGTACCATAGGAAATGTCAATGTCCAGTGCCAGGAAAAGGTCTTTATGGTAGTCTGGATGACGGATAGCCAGCCGGTATACAGAATCCATTTTGGTATACTCTCCAGTCTCTCCAAAAGTCTCAATCATTTGACTGAAACCGATTTTTTCTGCCCGGCAGACAAGACTTCCAAACAGGCATGTCAGTAATAGGGTAATATTTTTCATTTTGTTATCCATCCTTTTATAAAAGCTATGCGCATGAGGTGTGATACGTTTGTTGCTCCACTTTTTAGTAATATATTTTTTCTGATAGTGTCAATCGTATTCTTACTGAGATTCAGTTTTTGGGCAATTTCATCGGAGGTAAGTCCGCATGAAAGCATATTGATGACTTCATTTTCTCTAGGGCTGGGTACATAAGTGATGGAATCGGACACGGATTGGTCTCCCATGATAGACAATATGATATTGAGAGCTGTATGAGAATAGTATTTGTTCTGATTAATAAGAATAGATTCTACTGCTTTGGTGATTTCATCTGTTTTGTCATTTTTTATGACTATGCCGTTAACTTCTGCCTTAATCAGTAACTTAATAATCCAGAACTCTGTGTGCATGGTATAAACTACGACGGGAATGTGGATTGATTTCTTTCTTAAATAAGAGAGGATGTCTAATGCCGTCTGATTGTCCAGTTCGTAGTCTATTATCAGCAAATCGCAAGGTTGACTGTTCAGGTAGTTGTATAGCTCTGGCGGTCGGTTTCCTATACATATTTGATATCTGTTTTCCTTTTCAAGCAAATGTTTTAATCCTTCTGCTATGATTGGATGATTATCGAGAATATAGATTGAGTTTCTCATGTTTTTGTAAAGGGTGTCTGTTTTTCTGATGGCAAAGATGCAATTTAAAATTGTGTTGTGCAAATAATAAGACCGGTAAAGTATCTGATGGCCTTCCGTGTTTTTGAATAAAAATATATAGGGCAGGAATGTGAAGAATAAATTTTTATAGCCGTTTCCAGGTTTTGAAAATAAGCGGAAAAGTAGCAAATCATTACTTTAAAATTGTAAAAAGCGGTTTTTCTTCATCTTTTTGAGAAAAAACTTGTGGCGAATAATTAGGATAATTACAATGAATGGTTTACTTTTGTGTATTGCTAAATACTTAAATCACGGAAAACATTAACATATAAATTTGAAAATCATGGGAAATGAAGAATTGATTAAACTATGTTCTGACAAGGCTCAGAAATGGTTGACTCCGGCTTACGATGCCGAAACTCAGGCTGAAGTGAAACACATGCTTGAAAATCCAGATAAGACCGATTTAATTGAGGCTTTTTATAAGGACTTGGAATTCGGTACAGGGGGGTTGCGCGGTATTATGGGAGTAGGTTCTAACCGAATGAATATTTATACTGTCGGTGCTGCCACTCAGGGATTGTCAAACTACTTGAATAAATGCTTTGCCGGTAAAAAGAACATTAGCGTAGTGGTAGGACACGATTGCCGTAATAACAGCCGTCTGTTTGCCGAAATTTCTGCGAATATCTTCTCTGCAAACGGTATTAAGGTATACTTGTTCGAAGACATGCGCCCGACTCCGGAAATGTCATTTGCGATCCGTCACCTGGGATGCCAGAGCGGTATTATTCTGACCGCTTCTCATAATCCTAAGGAATACAATGGGTATAAAGCTTATTGGGATGACGGTGCTCAGGTACTGGCTCCTCACGATAAAGGTATCATTGACGAGGTGAATAAAATTGCTTCTGCTTCTGACATCAAGTTCGAAGGAAACAAAGAACTGATTCAGATTATTGGCAAAGAAGTGGATGATGAATACCTGCGCATGGTTCACACCATTTCTATCGATCCGGAAGTCATCAAGCGTCAGAAAGATCTGAAGATTGTCTATACTCCTATCCACGGAACAGGTATGATGCTGATTCCGCAGTCTCTGAAATTCTGGGGCTTTGAAAATGTGCACTGTGTAGAAGAACAGATGGTGAAGAGCGGTGATTTCCCGACAGTAGTATCTCCGAATCCGGAAAATGCGGAAGCGCTGACTATGGCTATCGACCTGGCCAAGAAAATTGATGCTGATATTGTGATGGCCTCTGATCCCGATGCTGACCGTGTAGGTATGGCTTGCAAAGACAGCAAGGGTGAATGGGTATTGATTAATGGTAACCAGACTTGTTTGATTTTCTTGTACTATATTATCAAGAACCGTATTGCAATGGGTAAAATGAAGGGTAATGAATTTATCGTGAAGACCATTGTAACTACTGAACTTATTAAAGCTGTTGCTGACAAGAATCATATTGAAATGTACGACTGTTATACCGGCTTTAAGTGGATTGCCCGTGAAATCCGTCTGAATGAAGGTGTCAAACAGTATATTGGAGGTGGTGAGGAAAGTTATGGATTTTTGGCAGAAGATTTCGTTCGTGATAAAGACGCTGTTTCTGCCTGCTCATTGCTGGCTGAAATCTGTGCCTGGGCTAAGGATCAGGGCAAGACACTGTATGATGTGTTGATGGAAATCTATGTAGAATACGGTTTTTCTAAAGAAGTGACTGTCAATGTGGTTAAACCGGGAAAGAGCGGTGCCGATGAAATCAAGGCCATGATGGAAAACTTCCGTGCATGTCCTCCTAAATCATTGGGTGGTTCTAAGGTAGCCTTGATGAAGGATTACAAGACATTGAAAGCAACCGACGGAGAAGGTAATGTAACTGCACTGGATATGCCGGAACCTTCTAACGTACTGCAGTTCTTCACAGAAGACGGTACTAAGGTTTCTGTACGTCCTTCAGGAACTGAGCCGAAAATCAAATTCTATATGGAAATCAAGGGTGAGATGGGCTGTCCGAAATGCTATGCCAGTGCGGATGCTGCTGCAATGGAAAAAGCGGAGGCTGTAAAGAAAGACCTGGGTATCTGAAAATATTAAATACTTGTCATATAGGATGAGAGTGAATCAGATTTAAATGATTATTCTGAAGAGTTGCAAATTATTGCAATAAAGTTAAATGAGTCGTATCAGGCTTTGTTCGGGCAGTGATACGACTCATTTTCTATCTTTAGAGGAAGGAAGTTAAAAGTTTATTGTTGTTGAAATTGTATGCTGACATACCTTTTTATATTTTCCCTTCCAGCCAGGCATCGATCAGCTTTCGTGCAATACTCAGTTTTTTAGGTATCTCAGGGAGGTTGTCTTTTTTGTAAAAACACCCGGTACTCAGTTCTTCGTCTTGTAATTTAATGTTTCCACTTTCATATTCAGCACTGTAGCCAATCATGATACCACTCGGATATGGCCAAGGTTGGCTGCCAAAATATTTAAGGTTTTTTATCCGGAGGCCCGTTTCTTCCATTACTTCTCTGTGTACACATTCTTCAAGCGTTTCTCCCGGTTCTAGAAATCCAGCTACAAGACCTTTGAATGTTCCTCTGAAATTGCGGGCATGTACGAGCAATATGCTGTCTTTTTTCTTAATCAGTACAATGATAGCCGGTGAGATACGGGGATAAAATTCTTGTCGGCATTCCGGACATCGTTTGGCTATCGGAGAGATTTGTGCCGTTGGAACCCCACACATTGGACAATAACGGCTGTTCTTGTCCCAGGTTAATATTTGTGAGGCTTTTCCGGCTTTATAATATTCTTCGAATGGCAGCACATCGTAGGAAGCTCTTAAATCTTTCATCATGTAAGGGGTATTTTCGTTATCGGGTTCCGTGGTGGGTATCGCGTAAGTTTTTGCCGGATATCCGTTCAGGTTACCGATGAGGTGGATGGTACCCCCTACAGGAACTTTGGTCGGGGGAAAAGAAGAATATGGAATGTGATATCCGTCTGCTTTTTTCTCAATCAAAACTTGTCCGTTGTAAAAGACAAACCAGGCACAGACAGAGTTCTCTTGTATTGTATCGTCTTTTTTCATATCTGCTATGTAAATAATATGATGCAAAATTATAATTTTCCTATACTTTTTCCAAGTTCTGTGAAAATGATAACTTCAAGGATTATAATTGAAATAAAGCTCTCCGAATGGGGGAGAAACGTTATTTTCTTGTAACAAATACAAATTTTGTTAATTGAAAATTTGAATACATTAATGAAAACATTTATATTTGCAACATAAACCTAAAAAAACTATAATGAGACGGGCTAAAACTATATTTTATACAGGGTATTTATCAATTGCCATATTGTTACAGCTTATGATAGGGAATTTTCCCTTTCGCTTTTTTGCTTATCCTGTCAATATATTTATAGCACTATTATGGCTTTTTGCGTTGTGGATATGGTATAAGGATTACCCTAGAAAACCGGTTGTTCGTTTTCTGCTGTCTTCCTCTATGACTGTTTTTACATTGGTAGCTTTTATAGTCGGATGTATGATAATCGGTCTGTTTCCACAGTTATCTGTAGAAGAGGCCGCTTCAAAAGATAACTTATGGGGAAGGCTGGGATGTTATGATTTCATGACTTCATGGATTTTTGTCTCGGTCCTTTTTTTATTGCTTACTCATCTGGCATTGGTGACTTTCCACGGAGCTTTGGCAAGAAGAAAATATCGTTGGCGTTTTGTTGCTAATCATGCTGGACTTTGGTTGGCTTTGTTTGCCGGTTTTTTTGGGGCGTCTGATTACCAGAATTTACGTATTCCAGTTCTGAAGGGAGAGGCCTCCAGTCGGGCATATTCGATGGAGGGCAAAGTGGTTTACCTGGATTATGAATTGGAACTGCTCAGATTTGATGCAGATTATTATGAAAATGGCATGCCTCGTCATTATGAGGCAAAAGTACGTGTCGGAAAGGATACAGTTCATCTTGCGGTTAATCATCCCTATTCCTATCGCTGGGGAGAGGACATTTATCTGACAGGCTATGAGCGTAAAAACGGACAGACTGCCTATTGTGTGCTGCAGATTGTACGCCAACCCTGGAAGTACGTACAGTTGGCAGGTGTGTTATTTACCTTGATTGGAGGGGTTTTATTGTTTATACAAGGACCAGTGAATAAAAAGAAGTTGCGGAAATGATTACATGGGATAATTTTATTTGGTTTGTGATACCGGCTGCTGCCTGCTGGCTGGCTGGAGCGTTGGTTTCCCTGCGTACCGATTCGCGCAGTAAGGCGGCCTTGTGGCTTACCCTCTGCGGTACGCTGGTATTCTCGTGTTTTATTGCCGGTTTGTGGATTTCCCTGCAGCGTCCTCCGTTGCGCACCATGGGGGAAACCCGTTTGTGGTATTCTTTCTTCATGGGCATTTCGGGAATGCTGACTTACTGGAGATGGGGATATCGTTGGATTTTGTCGTTTTCTACGGTGGTGGCAGTGGTTTTCTGTATCATCAACCTGCTGAAGCCGGAGATTCACGACCAGTCGCTGATGCCGGCGCTGCAGAGTGTGTGGTTTATTCCGCATGTGACGGTGTATATGTTTTCGTATTCCGTACTGGGCTGTGCCTTCATGCTTTCGTGTGTGGGACTTTACCGTCACGAGGATAGTTACCTTTCCATGGCCGATGAACTGATCTATACCGGAACGGCCTTTCTGACAGTAGGAATGCTGACCGGAGCCATTTGGGCAAAGGATGCCTGGGGAAATTACTGGAGCTGGGACCCCAAGGAGACCTGGGCGGCGATTACCTGGGCGGGGTATCTGACGTATATACACCTGCGTCTTTGGGGAAAGTCAAGGCCCCGTACGCTGTATCTCATTCTCATCGGAAGTTTCTTGACGCTCCAGATGTGCTGGTATGGAGTAAATTATCTGCCGGCGGCACAGCAGAGTGTGCATTTATATAATCGGACAGCAACTAATTGATTTTTTGATCATAAAAACAAAGAAACATGAAAAAGCAGATCTTTTTGGCCGCTTTGGTAATTGTAGCTGGCGGTGCAGTGACTTATCGTTTGGTGAATCAGCCGCCTTCGGCAGATTTGCCGGCCGACAAACAGATGTTGGAATTGTTGGCAGATGCAGGGTGTATGGAGTGTCATGTGGCAAATCCGAAACTTCCTTTTTATGCTTCTCTGCCTTTGGCGGGTGATTTGGTGAAAGAGGATATCCGTCTGGGATATCGTTCGTTCGATATTGCGCCGATGGTGGCTGCTATTGAGGCTGGAGGAAAGGTTTCGGAAGTGGACCTGGCAAAGGTGGAAAAGGTAATCCAGGACGGTACTATGCCTATGGCCAAGTATTACCTGGTGCACTGGGGATCTTCGTTGATTGATGCGGAAAAGACACTGGCTCTCGACTGGATCCGTAACACACGTGCACAGGCTTATCCGAACCGTCTGGCTGCTGCCGATTTTGCCAATGAGACGGTTCGTCCGATTGAGGATTCAGTGGCAGTAGACATGCGCAAGGTGGTACTGGGTGACTTGCTGTTCCACGATGTGCGTCTGTCGGTAGATAACACGGTGTCTTGTGCAACTTGTCACGCGCTGAATACCGGTGGTGTCGACAACAAGCAGTTCTCGGAAGGGGTAGGCGGACAGAAAGGTGGAGTGAATGCGCCTACTGTTTTTAATGCACACTACAACTTTGTACAGTTCTGGGACGGACGTGCGGCTACCCTGGCTGCTCAGGCCGGAGGACCTCCTTTGAACCCGGTTGAAATGGCACATAAGTCGTTCGATGATATTTGTGCCCGCCTGAACGAGGATGCAGGTTTCAAAAAGGCCTTTACTGAGGTATATCCTGACGGTATTACCGAGGCGAACATTACCGATGCCATCCAGGAGTTCGAACGTACGCTGCTGACTCCGAATTCACGTTTCGACAAGTACCTGAAAGGGGATGTGGCTGCAATCTCTGCAGAGGAAATTGCCGGATACGAATTGTTCAAGAAGTATAACTGTGCAACTTGTCATGTGGGTGAGAACCTGGGTGGACAGTCGTACGAACTGATGGGTATCAAGGCGGATTATTTTGCCGACCGGAATACGGAGATCACTTTCGAAGACCACGGACGCAACAAGGAGACGAAGACGGAACGTGATATGCACCGCTTCAAGGTGCCTGGACTCCGCAACATCGCACTGACGGCTCCTTATTTCCACGACGGTACCAAGCAGACTTTGGAAGAAGCCGTGCGTGACATGGCCAAGTACGAGGTGGGTGTGAACCTGAGCGAAGAGGAAACGACTCGTCTGGTAGCCTTCCTGCACACACTGACCGGTGAGTATAAAGGAAAGTTGCTGACGAATGACAACCTGAAATAATTTTTTGTTGCAATAGTTTTAAAATAGGAAATCCCGGACTTGCTGACTGCAAAATCAGTAATGTCCGGGATTATTTTTTTGTGGTCTGTCCTTCCGGTGGGAAGGTGACAGACCGTTTTCTTCCGTTTGTTATTTGCTCAATCCTTTCATGGTCAGCTGGATGCGCTTCCGTTCGTGGTCGATGCTCAGTACTTTTACGCGTACGTGCTGATGGATGCTTACCACACTGGTCGGGTCACTGACAAACTTGTCTGCCAGTTGTGAGATGTGCACCAGACCGTTTTCCTTGATGCCGATATCGACAAAACAGCCGAAATTGGTGATGTTGGTCACGATACCCGGCAGTTCCATACCCTCCTGCAGGTCGTCGAGCGTACGCACGTGCTGGTCGAACTGGAAAACCTCAATCTGCTGGCGCGGGTCGCGTCCCGGTTTGTCGAGTTCCTGCAGGATATCGGTCAGCGTAGGCAGTCCGACCGTATCGCTGACGTAATCTTCTATCCGTATCCGGCTGCGCAATTCTTTGTCGGCTATCAGGTCTTTCACTTTACACTTCAGGTCCTTGGCCATCCGTTCCACAATGGCATAACTCTCCGGATGCACGGCCGAATTGTCCAGCGGGTTTTCGGCTCCCGGTATGCGGAGGAAACCCGCACATTGTTCAAAGGCCTTCGCTCCCATGCGGGGTACCTTCAGCAGTTCCTTGCGGGAGTGGAAGGCTCCGTTTTCCGTACGGTAATCCACGATGTTCTGTGCCAGGGTAGGGCCCAGGCCGGACACATAGGTCAGCAGGTGCTTGCTCGCAGTGTTTACGTTGACACCTACCAGGTTTACGCAACTTTCTACGGTCTGGTCGAGCGATGCCTTCAGTTTGCTCTGGTCGACGTCGTGCTGATATTGTCCCACTCCGATGGATTTCGCATCAATTTTGACCAGTTCGGCCAGTGGGTCCATCAGTCTTCGTCCGATGGATACGGCTCCTCTGACGGTTACGTCGTAGTCGGGAAATTCTTCTCGGGCGGTTTTGGAAGCCGAGTAGATGGAGGCTCCGTCTTCGCTGACTACGAATACCTGTACTTCCCTGTCGTAGCGTTGTGCGGTTACAAACTGTTCCGTTTCCCGGCTGGCTGTTCCGTTACCGATGGCTATGGCTTCGATTTTATACTGTTCTACCAGTTTGACCAACTTACGGGTGGCCAGTACGGTTTCCGATTTTGGGGGATGCGGGTAAATGGCTTCATTGTGCAGCAGCGCTCCCTGTGCATCCAGGCAGACCACCTTGCATCCGGTGCGGAATCCCGGGTCGATTCCCATGACACGCTTCTGTCCCAGGGGAGCTGCCAGCAGGAGCTGACGGAGGTTTTCGGCAAAGACACGGATGGCTTCTTCATCGGCTTTTTCCTTGCTCAATGCGGCAAACTCCGTTTCGATGGCAGGCTTGAGCAGTCGTTTGTAGGCGTCGCATACGGCCTCTTCCACCTGTGCCGCACAGTCCCCGGTACCGCGTACATACTGGCGTTTCAGGCGGTCGGTACATTCCTCTTCATCGGCAGGGGTGATGCTCACCTTCAGGATGCCGTCGGCTTCTCCGCGGCGCAGTGCCAGCAAGCGGTGCGAGGTACAGCGCTTCAGTGGTTCGCTGAAATCGAAGTAATCCCGGTATTTCAGTGCCGCTTCTTCTTTTTCCTTTCCCTTCACCACCTTGGCCGAGATTACTGCCTGACGTGAAAACTGGTTGCGCATCAGGTTGCGTGCCCGTTCGTCCTCATTCACTTGCTCGGCGATGATGTCTCTGGCTCCTTTCAGGGCTTCCTCTTCGTCTTTCACTTCGCCTTTGACAAAGCTCCGGACCTTGGCCGGGAGGTTCTGTTCGCGCTGCATCATCAGCAGTACGGCCAACGGTTCCAGACCTTTCTGTCGGGCTGCTTCCGCGCGTGTCTTTCGCTTGGGTTTGAACGGCAGGTAGATGTCTTCCAGAGCCGTGCTATCCCAGCATTCGGCGATGCGCCGGCGAAGTTCATCCGTCAGTTTTCCCTGTTCTTCGATGGTCGACAGAATGGTTTCTTTCCGCTTGGCCAGTTCGCAGAACTTCTCATAGCGGGTATTGATTTCGCCAATCTGCACCTCATCCAGTCCGCCGGTTGCCTCTTTACGGTAGCGGCTGATGAACGGGATGGTAGCTCCTCCCTGAAGCAGTTTCAAGGTATTCTCAACACGATGTGCCGGCAGTTTCAGAGCAGCGGCAATCATCGGAATAAATTCTTCCATACTGAAATCTGAATAATTGATTTTTAAATGAATATAAATTTGACAATCTGTTGTTTACTCTGCTTTCTCCGGCAGACAGGGCAGCTTCCTTCCGGAATTCCGGTTGCCTTTCCTGCGGTTTTCCGTGCCTTTGTCCGTGCGGGGAGAATCAAAAGTTCAAAGATAGCATAATTTTTGATATGCGACAGTCGGGGGAGGGGCAAAATCCGGTTTTTATTATTTCGCTTTTTTGTGTATCTTTGTCCCTTAGGTTTATAATTTAGTCAAATATTTTATTTTTCTATGAACAAAACTTGGTTAATCGCCGGACTGTCACTGGCTCTCTGTGCCTGTGGCGGTTCACAGAAGAAAGAGGTACAGGAAAACCCTTTCTTTACGACGTACACTACTCCGTTTGGAGTGCCTCCTTTTGAAGACATTCAGCTGGAACATTACAAGGAAGCCTTTCTGAAGGGAATGGAAGAACAGAAAAAGGAAGTGGAAGCCATTATCAATCAGCGCTCCATGCCCGATTTCGACAATACCATTGCCGCACTTGACGAAAGCGGAAGTCTGCTGAATAAGGTCAGCTATGTATTCTTTGGACAGAACAGTGCCAATACTTCTGACGAGATGCAGGCACTGAGCCGTGAGATGTCTCCGCTGCTTTCTCAGCACAGCGATGACATCAACTTGAATCCGCGTTTGTTCGAACGTGTAAAGCAGGTTTACGAACGCAGGACAGAACTGGGCCTGAACAAGGAACAGGAGAAGTTGCTGGAAGAGACTTACAAGGGTTTTGTCAGAGGGGGTGCGAACCTGGATGCGGAGAAGCAGGCCCGCTTGCGTGCACTGAACAGCGAGATTTCGATGCTGCAGCTGACTTTCGGTCAGAACATGTTGAAGGAAACTAATGATTTCCAACTGGTGGTTTCCGACTCTAAAGATTTGTCGGGTCTGCCTCAGGCATTGATCGACAATGCGGCAGCGGCTGCCAAGGAAGCCGGAAAAGAAGGAAAATGGGTATTTACCCTGCACAATCCGAGCGTGATGCCGTTCCTGCAGTATGCCGATAACCGGGCGTTGCGTGAACAGATTTTCAAGGCTTATATCAACCGCGGCAACAACGGCAATGCGTCTGACAATAAGGAAGTGGTGCGCAAGCTGGTTCAGAAGCGTCTGGAAAAGGCACAGCTGATGGGCTATAAGGACTATGCTTCGTTCGTGCTCGAAGACCGTATGGCGCATAATTCGGACAATGTATACCGCCTCTTGAACGAGGTATGGACTCCGGCGCTGAAGAAGGCTAAGGAAGAATTGAAGGACATTCAGGCTGAGATTGCCAAGAGTGGAGAAAACTTCGAGGCTGAAGGCTGGGACTGGAGATATTATTTTGAAAAAGCCAAGAAGGCGAAGTTCAACCTCGATGAGAATCAGGTGCGTCCGTACCTGCAGCTGGATCAGGTGCGCGAAGGAGCTTTCTATGTAGCCAACAAACTGTATGGCATTACCTTTACCAAACTGCAGAATATGCCGTTGCCGCATCCGGATGCAGAAGCGTTCGAGTGTAAGGATAAGGACGGAACTTCTCTGGGTGTGCTTTACATGGATTATTTCCCACGTGCCAGCAAGCGTGGCGGTGCCTGGTGTGGACAGTACCGTCCGCAGACTTATGCGGAAGGCAAGCGTCTGGGTCCGGTGGTTACCATCGTATGCAACTTTACGCAGCCGGTGGAAGGTCAGCCGGCTTTGCTGAGCCCGGATGAGGCTACCACATTGTTCCATGAGTTTGGTCACGGATTGCATAATCTCTTCCGCGACGTACATTACCTGGGTGTATCCGGTGTACCTCGTGATTTCGTGGAGTTGCCTTCACAGATTATGGAGCACTGGGTGTTCGAACCTGAAGTGCTGAAGGTATATGCCAAGCATTATCAGACGGGTGAGGTGATTCCTGCCGAACTGATTGAGAAACTGGACAAGAGCGGCAAGTACGGACAGGGATTTGCTACGGTGGAATACCTGGCTGCTTCTTTGCTTGATATGGATTATCATGTGCTGACTCAGGTGCCCGACGACCTGGATGTGATGAAGTTTGAACAGGAAACGCTGGCTAAGCGCGGATTGTTGAAGCAGATTCCGGCACGTTACCGGACGACTTACTTCAACCACACGATGGGTGGAGGATATACGGCCGGTTATTACAGCTACATGTGGGCTGAGGTGCTCGACGCGGATGCGTTTGCGGCATTCAAGGAATCGGGAGACCTGTTCAATCAGGACCTGGCTACGAAGTTCCGTACTTATGTACTGACTCCGGGGGGCATTGACGATGCCATGGATATGTACAAGAACTTCAGAGGAAAAGAGCCTGGAACAGAGGCACTGATCAAGAACAGAGGTTTGAATTAAGACGTGAATATACGTACCGGAGGATTTTTGCTCCGGTATGCATAAAGAAAAGCGAAGGGGCAGCTGGTATCCGACCAACTGCCCCTTTTCATTTATCCTGCCTGATTTGATTTACCTGTCTGCCGGGGAATGCCGGCACGGAGAATCAGTAGCTCGTGCTCATGTCTTCGGGAACACAGATGTAATAATCCGCTCTTCCCAGATGCTCCTCCTCCAGTTGACTGATGTCTTCCTGCCGTACCGCACAGACCGTTTTCAGTGTAGTCTCCGGCCGGTATTCCAGCAAATAGGGAATGATGCCGCCCCGACGGTCGGAATGAAAATTACCGTTGAAATGCAGGAACTTATGCCGCAGGTTGCGGGCAATGAACCATGCCATGGTCGCATCCTTTACCGCCTGTGCCTGTGCCAGAAACTCCGGTTGTGCTCCTCCTTTTCCTAGGGCATGCATCATGCCGAACATTCCCTCCTGTTCCGGTTGTGCTTCAAACCGGAGAGGCAGTGGAGGAAGGTAGCGCCGGGCTTCCTCCGAGAGTGAGTCCAGATACGCCAGTCCCTTTTCCTTGACCACATTCGCATAGCGGCGCGGCACATTCGTCGCCACGAACGGAATGCGGTGCTCCTTGGCAAAAAACACAAAGGGATAATAGTCGGTGCTGTAGTTGGGCCACAGCCTGGCTTCCTCCTCAAAGCGTTCGTACGAAATGGTACGCTGCATGTATTCGTCCATGATCAGCTGGTTGTCGGCTTCGAACATTTCCGCTCCCAGGGTCAGCGAATCGCCCTGCAGGGCATACAGCGAGCGTGTAATCTCCAGTTCCAGCCAGTGCGTAATGGCACAGTTGTGTATCTCGCCGATGAAGACCACCTCCGGTGCGGCCAGTCCTGCAATCAGTTCGTCGTATCCGATTTCCTTTCCCTGCGCATCAAACAGGGTATAGGCTTTCTTGTAACCGCTTTGGGCGCTCAGGCTGCATGCCGTGGCACACAGCAGTCCCAATATCATACTTATCTTTTTCGCAAATAAGGTCATAAACTGTTTTCTCATAAGTCACTTAATTGATGGGTTATACTTCAAATGCTTTCCCTGATAGAGCAGGATGTAGCGCTGTGGGTTCAGGTATTTTCTGAATGCCTGCTGCATCCGTTCGGGAGTAATCCTGTGCAGACAGTCTGCATATTCTTCGAAATCGTCCAGCGACTCCCCGTTCTTCAACTGGTTGACCAGGGTATTTCTCCATTCCGAAGGGGCATCGTCACTGAGGACCTGCCGCTTCGTCACCAGAAACGAACGTTTCATGTGTTCCAGTTCCTCCTGGTCGATGGGGTGACGCTGGAGGTCGGAAACGATTTGCAGCAACAGGGCCTCTGCCCGTTCCGTATTGGCCACCTCCACCGATGCCGACAGATCGAAATAATAGGTCTGTTGCGGGATTCCCTGATAGAACAGCGACACATACGGCGAATACACGATGTTCTCTTCCTCGCGCAACACCTGGAGCAGTCGTGCCTGCAGGACATCTCTTACCAGTTTCAGGGTCAGTGTCTCGGTCAGCGAGGGAGTGTAGTTTCCTCCGAACACATATTCCAGCAAAGTCTGGGTCTCATTTTCGTTCGGGAAAGCCTCCACATAGGTTTTCTGTGGAAAATGGAAAGGGCGGTTGTGATACTGCTGAGGCGGAACCGACACTTTCATCCGCCCGAACGTAGCCACCAGTTGCCGTTTCACAAGTTCCGGTTCGAAATTTCCTGAGATGACCAGCGTCATCCCTGCCGGACAGGTAAACAGCGAGCGGTAATAAGCCGCCATTTCATCCAGATTCAGTTCCTCGATATCCTTCCGGGTACGTGGTGGAATCTGCGCGGTCTGGGCACTGCCCGTCAGCGAGTCCAGCCGCTGGCTCAACATCCGGTCGGAAGCCCTTTTCAGCATCTGTCCCAGTACGGTTTCTTTCCCGAAGCCTTCCAGCTCTTCCTGACGGATTTCCTCAAAATCCCCGTACCTAAGTTCCGGAGCATGCATCTTTTCAAACATCAGGTTAAACAGTTCTTGCGAACGTTCCGCCGGAGCCATGCCCATCAGCTCATGCCAGTGGTTGCCGATGGAAAGGTTCAGGGAAATTTCCTCCTGACTCATGTAGGCCGTAAGCGTATCATAGTTTACCGCCGCAATACCTCCCATTTCCATGTATCCTGCCGCTCCTTCCAGCCGATGATAGTCCCTGGCCGGCAGGTCGGCGGTACCACCCCTTGCAAAGGCCGTGAGATACAAGGTCTTCTGTGAGTCTGTGGTCGGACGCAGCAAAATCCTCATGCCGTTTTTCAGTCTGATTTCCTGTACTTTCATGTCGGGGTAGACCTTTTCTTCCAGTACCTCCTCCGGACGAAAAGGATGAGCCTTCGACAGGCACAGGGGAGTGTCCTGCTTCGGAACCTCACACTGGTCCAGGTGGAAGACAAAGGTTGATACGGGCAACCGCTTTCCGGCTTCCCAAGCCTCTTCCACCTCCTTTTCGGTCAGTTTCTCACAGCCTTTCCCATTGTTGCGGTAGGCCACCCGCAAATGCTGCTGCTGAAATCCGAGCCATTCGTCCAGCATCTCCTGCAGGGTCTCGCTGGTGGTCTGTGCCAGCAGTTCTTTCAGGCGCTCTCTTTCTCCGGCGGAATGGATGTACCGTTCGCCCGAGAGTACATAGTCGGTAAAATCTTCACACCACTGAGACGAGGTTTGTCCGTCGGAAACCTCCGGCAGACTTTCCAGCAGGCCGGCCAGTCCGTTTTCCATTTCGTTCGGACAAAACCCTTCTTCTGTCACATAATGCAGTTCACCGCTCAGGCGGGTAAGCTGTTCCAGCAGGTCCGCTTTGTCCTTTCCTGAAAGCGACAGTACAAAGTGGTTCTTGTCCGATAGGTACCAGTTGTCCGATACCGAAGCAGACATTTTTCTCAAGCCCAGCCGCTTGTTCAGCATCCTCACCAGCAGCCGTCCCTGTTCTTTCCGGCAGGTGCCGGTCAGGTTCTTTCCCACCACTCCCGGATGGGGAATGATCAGTTCCAGTTCGGAATTCCGGGGTAGACTGTCTCTGACTTCCTGTATCCGGATTCCCCCGTCGTAGGTCAGCGGATACGTACAATATCCCTTGACCGGGCGTGCTGGAAGGTCTCCGAAGAGTTTCCGGATGCTGCGTTCCGTCTGTGCAGGGTCTACACAGCCCACCACTACCAGACTGGCCAGCTGAGGCGTATACCATTGGCGGTAGAAAGCCTTCAGTTTGTTCCGGTCGATGCGGCAGATGTCTTCGGCACTTCCGAGCGGCATGCGCGAGGCAAAGCGGTTTTGTCCGATCTTGAGGGAATAGAAAGGGTCCCCAATATCATATGCCCTCAGCTCTTCGAGAATCACTCCCCGTTCCTTCCGGGTACGTTCTTCCTCAAAACGGATGCCGCTCAGCCAGTCTTTTACAGCCAGCAGGGTACTGTCGGCGATTCTTGTGTCGGTGGGGTTCATCGGAACGGTGAGCATGAAGACGGTACGGTCGTAGCCGGTCACCGCATTGATGTCCCGGCCGTATTTCATTCCCAGGCTTTCGAAATACTCAATCATGGAGCGGCCGGGGAAATGACGGGTACCGGCAAAGGCCATGTGCTCCAGAAAGTGGGCGGCACCCAACTGGTCGTCTGCTTCCTGTACCGATCCGAGTCGCATGATGAGGCGGAATTCGGCGGTATGGGCGGGACTCCCGTTGGGCAGTATCAGATAGTGCAGTCCGTTGGAGAGCCGTCCTTCGGTCGTATTTGCCGGAAGCGAGATACTGTCATTGGCCGGGAGCGAGGTCGCCTGTACGGACAGTGTACAGAGACTTCCGATACCTCCCAGTATGCAAAGCAGGCAGCGGCGGATATGAATTGTTCTTTTCATTGAAAATTGATTTTATATAAGGTTATTTATGTGCATCTGAATAAACAAAAAGGAAGGAGTAAAAGCATATATTTTCCTCTAGGCAGTTGACCGAATGATTAACGGTTGGGTTTTATTAGTCCACGGTGCTGATTATAAAATCCACACCCGAAATTCATTTGCCTATTGAGATGCGTTTTTCTTTTTATTTTAACAATGTGATTTATCTCTGCAGAAAGATTCCAGAATGTTCTTCCGGAATCATTTTAATACAATTGGGTTCGGAGTCTTATTTCCCGACGCTATCCGGTTGTTGCAGCGTATAGACTGTCCGGACCTGTGTATAGCCCCCCGAGGAAATCTGACAGTCCCATGGGAAGGTAAAACTGAGGATACCTTTTTCCAGGCTGTATGAGGCAGTGGGAGTCACAAAGTTTCCTTCTTCCCATCCGTCGCTGTCCAGATTCGAATAAGTCAGGTGAAAGACCGGATTCAACTGATAGGCTTCGGGGGCCTCTTTCAGCGGCTTTTCTACCGTCACTTCTCCTTCGCGGAAAGTATAGGTAGCCTGTTTTTCTGTCTCCTGAAGGAAGCGCTCCCACGCACTGAAGTGGTACTGGAAAGGCACCACCGTAGTCCAGGTAGGCTCAATCTCATGCTCTTCGTTTCCGGGGGAGGTCATGACCGGCTTCAGGAAGGTTACCTGCTTTTTTTGTGGAAGAAGGCGGATCTCATCCAGTGCCACCTCAAAGGTTTCCTTTCTTTTGTCGTATCCGATGGCTTTCAGGATGGCGGCAGGTTCCGGATTGTTCACCTCGTCTTTCCAGGTGGCATTATCTACCGTACATCTCCGCATCATCTCCCACAGAAAGTCGGTCATGCCTAATGGGTTGGATACCATTTTCAGCATAGGGAGGTCGGCGGTGGCGTGTTCGCTCAGGGTGATAACGGAGGTTCCTTCATAGGTACGTGTATCCTCGTTGTCGTACAGTACCCCCAGGTCGCCCGAATTGAAAGTCACTGTCGTTCGGCAGGAAAGTCTGCCCATGAAGCGAAACAGGTCCAGTCCCCACTTTTCCTTGTATCCCGCTATCAGTTTCAGCTGGGCTTCACTCAGTTCCGGAATCTCCTTTCCCGGTTTCACGATAATAGGCAGTTCGTTCCAGGGCTGCATGCGGGCATCGGTGAAGGAGCGCACGCGCAAGGTTACGGTGTGCGGTTGCTGAAGTATTCCCTTGTCGTTGGAGCAGACGGCTATTTCAGCCGTTTTCTCACCGGCTTTCAGGGTAATTTCCGGTTGCTCCAGCCGGAGCACCTCTTCCTTGTTGTCGGCCAGCTCCAGGGTGATGACTGCATCTTCTTCCAGGGTATTTGCCAGCAGCAGTGTCACTGTCACCGGGCGTTTCTCGTCCTCATTCAGTGAGGGATTTCCTTTGACGGACAACTGGATATAGTTGTGGAAATGACTGCGGTAATCTTTCTCGTCACTGCACGAGCCGACCAGCATCAGGCACCACATTCCCACCAACAGTCGGGCTGTCGGTATCAGTATTCTTATATTCATAATCGTTTTGGTTTAAAGACAGTTAATTAGTGACAGACCGGGGCCAGCCCTCGTTTTGGGTGACCTGCTCGTTGTAGCGGTACTCCGAACGGGGGATGGGGAAGGTCCAGCGGTAGTCGTCGGCAGCAATGGCGGCAACCGACTGTGTGCCCCATACGTCCTTCCTTTCCAAGGGGACGGTGCGGGTACGCTTCAGGTCGAAATAATTGCTTCCCTCTCCGAGAAACTCCTTGTATTTCTCTTTCAGGATGGCCTGGGTCAGCGAGGCACCCTTCAGCGAAGCTGCGAGCGTTCCGGCACCGCAGGCCTGGAGGTACGTATTGATCCGTGACCGGGCCGCTTCTTCTTTTCCCTCCGTCCGGCTGTAGGCCTCGGCTGCGATGAAGACGGCTCCGGAATAGCGCATGACATTGATGTACGTGTTTTTAAGTCCCTCCTTGTTGTTCCGGTTGTACTTGCCGAACAGCATGCGTTCGCTGCCGTCCAGGGAAAACGGATACAGGGTATAGGCTTTCCGGTTGTCTTTGCCGGAGAAGTCCAGTTCCGGATTGACGCCGAAATAATCGCCTTCTTTCTCCTTGTACTGAATATCGGTATAATAGCTACCCGAACAGTAGAAGGCGAAGATGCGCCCTTCAAACTGGCCTTCCTGCCAGAGCTTGGAATTGTTCCGGTACATCTCTTCGGTGGCCTGCTTCAGTACCTCTTCGGCAAAGGCAGCCGCTGCACCGTAATTTCCGGCATACAGTTCCACTTCGGCCTGCAGGTACTTCACTGCCTGTTGCGACAGCCATCCGTTGGCCGATGGCCGGTTGGCAATTCCTGCTACCTCCTTCAGTTCGTTTCGGATGAACTCCGTGCACTGACGGATGGAGGAGCGGGGAGGGAACTCCAGTCCTGCCTGCGATTTCAGAACGATACCGTCCGCTTCCGAATTGCTGCCGTAAGCCGGGGCAAACAACCGCAGCAGCTGGAAGTAACACAGGGCCCGCAAGGTCTTTGCCTCCGCATATACGGCTTGCTTCTGACCTTCTTCTTCCGTACTCCCAGTCAGTACCTTATCCAGCCGCTCCAGCAGTACGTCACAACTGGCGATGGTATTGTAGTATCCCAGCCAGAGGGTCTCGGCGGTCTGCGTGATTTTATCTTCCCGCCACAGGTAAAGGTTTTTCAGGTCGATGTGATAACTGATAAGCGAGGCCGGACAGAAATCGTTGCCCAGTACCGACAACTCAAACTCATAGTGCGGATAAAGCATGTAGGCAGAGGTCAGCAGCGAACGGGCCGACTGGACGCTGGTAATCGCGTCGGGGTCGGAATACTGGTCGGCTGGCGGAATATTCAGGGTACAGCCACTCAGGCAACACAGCAGGGTGGCAGATAGTAGTATTTTTTTCATCATAGGACGTTCCTGTTTTTAGCACTTGGTGCGGTGACTTAAAAGGTAAGGTTGACATTGACCGTATAAATGGGCTGCTGACTTCCGGCGAGGGTGCCGCTTTCGGGGTCCGACTCGCTGTAGGCTGTCCAGGTAAAGAGGTTGGACCCCTGCAGGGCCAGACTGGCGTATTTCACAAACGGAAGGTTGCGGCGGAGGAAACGCGATGGCAGCCGGTAGCGGAGAGAAACCATGGAGAGCTTCAGGTAGTCGCTTTTTCCTACCGTCAGCGAGTTGGAGTACAGGCTCAGGTTATCCTCTGCCGTGGCATTGGTATAAAACGGATTGGGATATGCTTTCTCCTCGTCTCCCGGCTTGAACCACATTTTCTCCGTCTGCCCCGACACTGCGTTCCGGTGGGCATTGTCCTGATTGCGCACGTAAGAATAGTTGAACGGCTGGATGCCTCCCTTTACGTAATACATGTCGGCATTCAGGTCGAACGACTTGTAACTGAGGCTGAAGTTGATGCCTCCCGTACAGGGGGGAGTCAGGTGACCGAGGGCCACAATGTCTTCCGCTTCGAGTACCTCACTTGCCTGTTTTTCTCCTCCGTCGGCTGTCCGGAATACCGGATAGCCCGTGAGCGGATTGATTCCCAGCGAATGCGGTCCGTAGAGCATGTCGAAAGCCTTTCCCACCTCGTAATCGGGCAGGAGCGACTGCTCACTGATGTAAATCTTGTCGGCATAATAGAGGTCGAGCACCTTGTTGCTGTTGTATGAAAAATTCACTCCCAGACTCAGCAGCCAGTCGCCCTTGTCCAGGATACGTCCGTTGACCGCAATCTCATACCCCTTGTTCTGCAGCACTCCGATATTCCGCTGCAGGGAAGTGTATCCCGTAGAAGAGGGGATAGGCACATCCAGCAATGCCTGCTCCGTGCGCCGGTTGTACCAGTTGAGGCTGATGTCCACCCGGTCGAAGAGACCGATATGCAGTCCCACATCCACCGACTTGGTCTGTTCCGGCTTCAGGTCCTTGTTGTACAGCGTAATGAAATCCAGCGGCCGCTGGTTCTCGTAACTTCCGTTCGAAAAAGCAAAGGTAGCGACGGTAGAAGACACCGATACACCGCTCAAATTGGCCGTATACCCATACGATGCCTTGAGGTTCAGGTAAGTCAGCACCTTCTGGTCTTCCAGAAACGCATACCGGGTAGGCGTCCATCCCGCACTCACCGCCCAGGCACTGTTCCAGCGCTTGTTGGCCGGTAGGATGGAAGAAGCATCCGCCTTGTACGTCGCATACAGGTCGTACGTACCGTCGAACGTATATCCGAAGACCCCTCCGAAGCCCAGCTGTGCACTTTTATCCTTCAGTCCGCTAACCGCCGGCTTCCGGTTGCCCGAAAGCGACTGGTTGATGGCCGAAGACGAGTTGATGGTTCCCACTCCATAACCCGTAATTCCCACATTGTCCAACAGCGTCAGGTAATAATCCATGTTGGCCCCCACTGTCAGGTCGTGCTTTCCGGCAAATACCCGGTTGTAATTGACACGCACGTTGGCAGAGAGGTTGGTGGTTACGTTCTTGGATTTTTTGTAGATGCCCCGTTCGATTTCCGGCACTCCGATGGTTGTTTCCGAATACGAAGTGGAAGGAGTAAACTGCTGGACTTCCCCCAGGAGAAAATCCAGTCCGGCTACCGCAGCGACATCCAGTCCCGCCAGCGGATTCAGTGTCAGTGTCGCACTTGCCCCCGCATCCTTCGCAGTGCTCTGTTCGCTGTATTGGTTCATCAGGTCGAAATAACTCCTTCCCGGATAAGAAACCAGTTCGGCACCGTTGGGCTGCTCATACGGATTCAAGTTGTAAATCAGTGCCGAAGGATCGGAGGAAGTACCGTTGGGCGTATCCGTGCGGGCATAACCTCCCGTTACCCCCATCATCAGGTAACCTATCTTTCCGAGCCGCTGGTCGAGGTTCAGGCGCATGCTCATGCGCTGCTTGTCGTTGCCGGGCAACCGTCCTCCCTGGCGGGTATAATTGGCCGACAGGTAATAAGAAGTCTGTTCACTGCCCCCACGCAGGCTGACATTATGTTTCTGGTACAGGTTGATGCGGAGCAACTCCTTGAACCAGTCTGTCTGAATCCCCCTCAGCGAATCCAGCCGGGCTTCACCGTAGCGGATCATCTCCTGCAGGTCCGGTGCATCGGGATAATACTTTTGGTAATAATCGGCACTGTACCGGTAACCGGGCGTAGCCGGATTCTGCAACAGCCGTTCCAGTTCCAGCTTTTCGGCACTGTCCATCATCTTCACTCCGCGCCGTCCGCGGGTAGTCACTCCCATATCCATGCTGTAGGTTACCGTAGTATGTCCGTTGCTCCCCCGGTGGGTACTGATTTCCAGTACTCCGTTGGCTGCCTTGATGCCATACAGGGCACACGAAGCCGCATCCTTCAGTACCTTGATATCCTTGATATCGGCCGGGTTGAGGTTATAGAAGGTCTCCGGACTGACGACCTGTCCGTCCATTACGTACAGCGGTTCGTTGGTGGTATTTCCCTTGCGCAGCGAAGTGTTGCCGCGAATACGGATGCGCGGGTCCGAACCCAGGTCGCCGGTATTGGTAATCATCAGTCCCGGAACGCTTCCCTGCAGGGCCAGTCCCAGGTCAATCATCGGCTTACTTTCGATTCGCTTCAGGTCGACCGTCTGCACCACTCCCGCTTTTGCCCGAAGGTCAATCTCGTTGATGTTGGTCTTGGCGGTCACCACCACTTCCTCCATCTGATTCATGTCTTCGGTCAGTTGCACGTCCAACTGCCGTTCACCGTTGTAAGTGACCAGTTTCGGCTTCATGCCGATAAAGGAAAACTTGAGTATCGTTCCCTTGTTCCATTTACCGATGAGCTCATAACGGCCTTCCGCATCGGCAATGGCACCGTACGAAGTATTACCTGCCTGAACGGTTGCCCCGGGCAGCGGCTGATGGTCTTTGTCAAAAATCTTCCCTGTCAGACGACGAGTCTGCGCACCTGCCAGCAAACATCCCCACAGGAGAAGAAAGCATATGAATTGTCTTGCATACATGATTTCATTTTTTCGTTTAGTTTTTGAATGTGAAAGCCGGTTTTGTCTACTCCTCCGGTACGTAGATAATCTCTCCGTTGTCCAGTTCGTAAGCAATTCCCACCTTCTTTCCTTTCTTCCCGTTTTTCGACGACTGGTCCTGGCTGGGGGTATACTTGTTGATTTTCTCTCCCTCCTTGGTAATAATCTCCATATTCTCCTTTCCGGGGTTCTTGACCATCGTGAAATCCTCCTGACTGAACATTTCGGTCATGTTGTAGCGGCTTACCAGGGCCACCATCAGGGCTACGGCAAATACCATGGCTACATCAAACAGATTGCTGACCACGCTCATCGGGTCGTTGTCTTCTTCTCTCTTCAATAAATTCCGCTTCATGATTCCTTCTTGTTTTCGTTCAACAGTTCAGCCAGAAACTCCAGATGAGTCATGTCCTGCAAATACCAGCGCTGCTTTACCTGCTGGGTGATGAATCCGATGGCAGCCGCAAACAGTCCGACTACCGTAGTGGCAAATGCCACCTGCATGTTGTAGGCCATGGACGAAATGTCTCCGGTCGACAGACCGACGAGGGCCGGACCCATCGGAATCAGCGTACCCATCAGTCCCAGCATCGGTCCCATCTTGCTGAGTGTCTTAGAAATAGCCAGATCCTTATCGGCCATGATCTCGTAATCGGCCAGCAGGCGCTGCCGGTGTGCCGGACTCTTTCCGGTTTCCAGCATCCGGCGGATGTAGCCGATGATCAGGGTTCCCGCGCGTTCGGGCAGCCGTTCACCCAGTCCGGCAACCGTATCGGGAGTCAGCCGGTCGAACTCTTGCTTCAGTAAGGCTTCGGTTTTCCGTATGGCTACATACTGCCCGAAGAAACCGCCGATGAGCAGGAGCGAACGGATGAATAGGATAATCAGCAACACGATGACCGGAACCAGCAGTCCGGTAGAAATCCAATATAAAATGTCTGAGATGTAGTTCATAATGATTCAGTTTAATAGTTGTATAATGTAAAATAAATTTTAATAATCCCGTGAGTGAAGTCGCCGGAGCCGGCATCTCCTGATACACATTCCCAGGATACCTCCTGCCACTACCAGTATCAGTAATCCGCCGAATGCCGTCCAGTCTACTTCTCCCACACCCTTTACGGCTGTCCGCCCGTTGACCGTAGCGACAATCCCCAGAATGGCAGTCAGGGAATTGGTCAGAAACAACAGTTCCAGCCGCAGTTCCTTTTCCGGCAACAGCCAGCGGAGAAAGAGGGTTCCGGCAGGAATCAGCACCAATATTCCGGCAGCCATGCTCCAGGCCAGTGCGGAGAAAGAAACTCCCGGAAAACTGAAAATCATTGCTGTCAGTCCACTGAATAGCACAGGGAATACCAGCAACCCCGGAAATCCGCGCAGGATACGGTACGTCCACAACGTATGCGGTTTTGCGGTGCCTCCGTTCATCATGTGGACCGCCAGCATACAGAAACTGAGCTGCAGGCAGACCTCGATGCTCAGGATGACCGAAGTATCCAACATCAGTGCCGGGTTTGCCAGCCAGTCGGCAATCTGTGTCTTCGACTGCTCGATGGCATATGGCCACATCAAACCGGTAAACAAGGCGCAGGCTGCAGAGACTCCGCCGACGACCCAGCGCTTGCAGTAGGTCTGCTTCAACATGAAGTTGAAACAGACCAGTATCATCAGTACCAAGACAATTGTTTGCATATCATTTCTGTGTATTACGTTTGCGGCGGATGACCACTACCAGTCCGATTAGCACACCGACAATTACGATGGCTACGATACCGTTGTTCAGCATCTGGGTTTCTGCCTCGGCCTGTGAGGTACGCATCTCTTCTTTTTTCATGACCATGCCTTTGTCGTCGGCCTCACTGACAGCTTCGCGCACCTCATTGATTTTGCTCTCGTATCGGGCCGCTTCCTCAGGCTGGGTGCGGGCTGCAATGAATTCGCGCAGCTTGGCGTTGTCGCATACAAAGCCCGAACATCCCGGATTGTACTTGTTGACCAGTTCTGTATGCAGGGCCGCTACCTCCTTCAACTGCGATTCACTTGCTTTCCACATGCCTTTCCGGGCCGTTTCCATCATGACGGCAGTAATCTCCTGCAAGGCTGCCGGATTCGCTTCCTCGAAGAAATCCTTCATGCCCAGGTGGAACTTATCCTTTATGTAGACTTCGAAGATTTCATTCCACATCCGGTTGTCGATGGCCTTGGGCTTCATGACATTCCAGCCATAGGTATTGCGGATGATATCGGCCAGACCACTGGCTGAGGTGGCTTCTCCCTTCATCTTCTCGCGGAGATAGTTCGGATTGAAGAGGGTGGTACGGCTTTCCACACCGATGGCCTCCTTGACCTCCTGCATCCGCACGTGATTGCGGTTGCGGTAGTCGCTCAGGTAAGCATCCGGATCCTTTCCGGTGACGTTGCGGACCGCCAGGTTCATTCCACCCATGAATTCATAGACATGGTCTAGGCTGAGTGCCCCCCAGGTATTGCTCTGACGGGGCTGGATGACGGCATCCGTGCGGGTCAGCGCAGCCTCGAATACCGACTTGCGGAAAGTCTCCCAGCTTTTCTCACTGCCGTAATACGCTCCCATATTGTTCAGGTAGGTTGCCGCGATTTCCTTTTCACTTTCCCAGCGGTCGCCCGATTCTACCATACCGGTGATGCCGGTACCGTAATTGCCGTTCATGCCTCCGAATACCCTGTAGGTAGCCATTTCCCTCGCATCTTTAGGCGTAAGTCCTTTTTCAATCAGGACCCTTTCGGTTTCCACCACTCCGGCAGCCACCTGGTTTTCGAATTCATCGTCCTTGGCATTGGCTGCCATTTCCACAGCACGGCTGATGAGGAACAGGCGGGAAGCAGCTAGGTCTCTCAACTGTCCGCTGGTCTGTACCACTACGTCTATACGCGGACGGCCCAGTTCCTTGGAAGGAATCAGACGGATGTCGTTGACACGTCCGAACGCATCCCGGATCGGTTCCACTCCCAGCATATACAGGATCTGAGCCACCGTAGCTCCTTCGGTTTCAATGAATTCCCCGCTCCACAGGGTATAGCTCACCTTCCGTGGTATGGAGTCGTTATGCCGTTTCCGGTACATCTCGATGGTATGGTTGGCCAGACGGATACCCTTCTCCCAGGCTGCTTCCGATGGGGTAGCCTCTGCATTGATGGAATACAGGTTGCGTCCGGTAGGCAGAGTGTTGGGATTGGCTATCGGATCTCCTCCCGGAGAAGGAGAGGTATAGCCTCCGTTCAGGGCGTTGACCAGACTTTTCAGTTCGTTTTCCGGACTTTCGAGCAGGGCGTTGCGGTAATGGATGACATTCTTGACCGTACGCTCGATTTCCATGATGGCCGCAGCCTTTTGTTTCTGCTCCTTGGTATATTCCTTTTTCTTCATCATGCCCATCATGTCTGCCATGCCTTTCGGATGTCCTTGGCTTTTTCCATCCGCCTGCGATGAGGCTTCGGGACGGCTTCCACCCATTTCTGCCATCTGCCGCATCATCTCCATCATCCCTTCCGGATTCTTCTGTGAACGGGTTATTTCACGTGCCTCGTTCAACTCTTCGGTACTGATACCAGCCAGTCGGCATACCCGATTGTCGGTTGCTTCCAATGGATTTGCCAGCAATTGCCTTACCGTTTCCTTGGCAGGTGTGAGGTATCGCTGTGTGAAAAGGGTCCGGTGCTTTTCAGTCATCGGATCAGCCTTTCCCCTCCATTTGTCGAGCGCCAGCAGACTGTAGGCAATGGGTTCGGCCGTCATGGCATATACGCTGGATTCAATACGTTCCTTCTCATAAGGCACTCCCAGCGTATACAGTTGGCCGGTAATCTTTTCATTGGCCAGTTCCTCGGCGAAACTTTCAATCCGGGCTACTTCCTCTTCCGTATAAGGGCGGGTCGGCAGACTGTCCAGTTCCAGTTCCCGGTGCATGCCCAGTGCCACTGCCAGACGTTTTACCGCCAGTGAAGCACGGTCGAGCCGAGTTTCGTTGCGTGACTCTTCTCCCAGCAGATTGTTGTAGTTCTTGATGGCCTCGTTCAGTTCACGATAAATTCCCCTTACATTACTTTCCATGAAAGGCGGAGTGAGGTACGACTGCAGTCCGGCATACGACCGGCGTTTGGCGATAATGCCTTCTCCCACATTGCCGATGGAGTAGATGTAGAAATGCGGAAGTGCTCCCACCAGCCGGTCGGGCCAGTCCAGACTCGACAAAGCCACCTGTTTTTTAGGGGTAAATTCCAGACTTCCGTGCGTACCGAAATGAATCAGTGCATCTGCCTGAAAACCGTACTGTGTCCACAGGTAGGAGGCGATGTAGGGATGTGGAGGAGCCGCATTGGTTCCGTGTACCATCTGGAACGAGTTGGAACCGGTACCGGCTGCATTTTGAGGCAAGAGTACCACGTTGCCAAAAGAGATGCGTGCCACTCCCAGTCTGCCGTCTTCCGTAGCCATGTAATCCCCCGGAAACTCTCCGTGGGCAGCCACTACTTCTGCGTATTTTTCAGGACGGAGACTTTGTCCGACCCACTGCTCATACTGTTCTTTGGTAATCAGTTCTGGGTTTCCTTCTTTCATGAAGCGGTTGGAAGCCCCTTCGGCATACAGATTGAATACGGCTCCCTGTGCCTGAATGAGTTTGCCGAGTTCCTGGCTGCTGGCCGGCAGGTGGTCTACCTTGTATCCTTCCTTTTTCAGGCGGACAAGCAGGTTGTACAATGAAGGAACGACTTCCATACCCGAGGCAGTCAGTGCATTCTGTCCGGGACCTTTATAATAATAAATGGCAATCCGTTTTTCTGAATTGGGCTTACTCTTCAGGCGGATGTAATTATTGACAGTCTGTACGAAGGTTTCCAGTCGCTCCGGAATGGCATAGGCACGCTGCAGTCCTTCTTCGTCGATATAATGACCGAACAGTGCGAAAGGACGGATGGCTCCGTCAATCTCCGGGGTAACCACACTCTGCGACAGGAATCCGCCGTTCATGCCCATGTCATCCTTTTCCCAGTCTGCAACCAGGCGGTTCACGTTCAGCGGAGAGAACAAAGGAATGTTCTGCTGATTCAGATAGTCTACGATGTAGTCTCCCATCCGGCCGTGTGCCATGTTGATGACGGCAGAGGGGGCAACTGAATCAATCTGGTGGAACTGGATGAACATGCGCATGTTCCGCACCGGATAAACCCGGTTTCCTGTTTCTTCCAACTTCCGAATCAGGTCGGCCGGTTCTCCCATCTGTCCGGTCAGCACGATACGCGGAGCATCTTCCTTCCAGAGTCCCTGTTTTTTCAGAAAGTCGTTGTATTCACGCACCGTATTGAACCCCAGCACTTCGTCTTCCGGGTGTGCAGGGTCGGCATGATAAAGCATTTCACTGGAAGCCTCGACTACCGCTTCCGGCTCGGGAATGGAAATGATTTTCCGGTCGATGTATTTGCGCACGTAATTCAGCATGCTCTGATAGTTCCGTCTTCCTCCGTTTCCCAGGTAATCCCGCAAAGCTGAATCGGCCACAGAATCCACCGAGCAGATATTGTTGGCCGGATTGGTGGCTGCAGTCGTCAGTACCGGCAGGTTCCGCGTGGCTGCCTGCTCGATTCTTTCCCTTTGCTCTTCCGTAATCCGGAGTCCCATTCCATTGATGAAAATCATGTCATATTTCTCCAGGTCATCAAGCCGGTCGGTCGTTATTTCCGCAATCCGGATAAACGGGTTGTGGTTTGCCTTTGCAATCTCTCCCAGATTGATCACCTGATAATTGAGGAATCCTATTTTCGTTGTACCGAACCAGAGGTTCCAGGCTCCGGCCAGTAAGAAGGCCAGGACAATCAGTCCTCCGGCCAGACTCAGATACTTTTTTCTTTTTCTTTTTGTCATACTCTTCATGGTTATAGTCTTTATATGCGTTAGTTGAATGTGTCCGTTTTCACTCCCGTCTGCAGTTACAGTTTCCACATATCGGCCAGGTTAATCTGGAGGGTTCCTACCAGACTGATTCCTCTTTGCGGCACCTGTATGGAACTGTCGGCTGCCTTGTCTTTGTGGTTCAGGAGGTTGTCGATACCTAGATTTAGGGATATTCCCCGAGGCAGAGTAGCCCCCATGTTCAGTGAACATACCAGACGCGGGTCGAAAGAGAACAGGGTATAGTCCTTCTCTGTGGAACTGAAAGAATAGGTTTCCAGCCGGGAATACCATTGTCCGTTCAAAGAGCAGTTGACACCTACTTTACCGAATTTCCGATGGTACATGGCATTGAATGTCACGCTGTGCGGCCGTACAAACGAAGTGTTCTTTCCATCGATTTCCTGATAGTCATCCGTATAGGCATAAGAACCTGTCAGTACGATACCCTGTCCGAAACTGTAACGTACGATGCTTTCAATTCCGGTAGTCTGGCTTCGGTCGGCATTCTCGTAACGCTGGTTTCTGGTACCGTCATTGAGTGGCAGCAACGCAATCTTGTGATGGAAACGGTTGTGTGAGGCAGACACCGATACGTTCAATCCTCCTTGGGTGAATTCGGCGGAAAGCGAATACTGATGACTGGTTTCCGGTTGCAGGTCGGGATTACCGTAAAGCATCATGATACCCAGTCCTCCCATATCGTATTCCTGATACAACTCTTTCAGGGAAGGAGAGCGGAATCCCTGTGAGTAACCACCGCGGAGAGTAAGCCATGGAGCAGGATGCCACAGGGCCGACAACTTCGGGGTGAGGTGCAGGTGATATTTTTCATGATAATCACTGCGGAGTCCGATAATCAGATTCAGTTGCTCGTGGAGCTGCCAGTCCTCCTGTATGTAAAAGCTATACGCCTTGTTGGCCACATGTGAACTGTCTTTCAGCATATAATGCTTGAGATACTCCATGTTTCCTTCGAATCCGATGCTGACCGTATGATTCCCGAATTTTCCCGTATAATCCAGTCGTGGAGTCTGGGTAATGTTCCGGTAATCGGTACTCCGCTTGTCGCTTTTCAGATAATCCTTATCCTTTTTGTAATTATCGTACGTATAAGATAAGGTCAGTTGCTGTCCTTCTCTGGGAAGGTATTTGATTTTCCCTCCGACTGAATAATCGATGAAATAATCCTGATACAGCTTACCGGCCATGAGGTCACGCTGGTTGTGATAGAAACTGCCCTTCAGGTCGACACTCAGGTGTTCGTTGCAGGTATATCCCAGTTTCTGCGAGACATTCCAGATATTGTATCCGTAGACGGTAGAAGACCGTACTCCTCCCGTCTCACTGCTTTCACCGCCGTCTTCGATGCAGTAAGTATCCCGTTGGCGCCACGTGAGACTGGTGTATGAAGTGAGGCGGTTTTTCCGGGCTCCTGCAGATACCGTATATTTCTGTCCGTCGGTTCCTGCATACCGGGCACTCAGGTTGCCGGTAAAGGGGCGGTCGGCAGCCTTGGTGATAATGTTGATTACCCCGCCGAGGGCGTTGGAGCCATACAGGGTAGACTGTGAACCTTTTATGACTTCAATACGCTCGATGTCATCTATGTTGAACCGGGTGAAATCTACATTGTGATCGGCCCCCTCACCGCTGACCCGTTCTCCGTCGATAAGGAAAAGGATGTATTCTCCTCCCATTCCCTGATAGGTGATTTCCGGCAACTGGCTCATGGAGTTGTACCCGATCTGCAGTCCGGGCAATTCGTACTGGAGCAGGTTTTCAATGCTCATGGGATTCAGTGCCTGTATCTCTTTTTGCGTAATGATGCGGGTCAGTACGGGAACTTCCTTCAAGGGCTTTTCGATGAAGGTACCGGTAACCACTACTTCATTCAACTGGTTGGATGAGGGCTGCAACCGGATATACAAAGGAGCTGGAGACAGGGAAGGAGTAATGGTGATTTCTTGTGGCTGGTATCCGACAAAGGAAACATTGAGGGTGCGTTGGGTAGTGTTTTCCATTCGTATGGTGAACTCTCCCTGGCTGTCGCTTCCTGCGCCGAAGGTGGTTCCAAGCACTTTTACGGAAGCCCCGGGTAGCGGAGCATTGTGCTCATCGGTAATGATTCCTTTTATGATATACGGGTAGCTTGCTTCTCTTCCGCCTTTTTCCGGAACATTACCCCTGGCGATGACAGCTATCATCAACAGGGGTATGCAAAAGATAAAAAGTATTTTTCTCATTGGGGCTTATTTCATTGGATAGTGTTCGTAAGAGAATGTGAGATAGCCGCTTTTGTTGGTCTCGGTGTTACCGGCTGCGGTAAACTGCAGTTTGCTCCAGCTGCCGTCTTTGTTTTTGAGTACGTATACATGGTTGTTCGGGGTGTAAATGACCGGAGGCATGGCACCCGTATTCTTTTTGGTGACCCAGTTGCATAAGGTGCGGTTGATGGTGGCTGTACGGGCATAACCTACATTTCCTTCCATCATTTTTGACATATCGGTAATAATGGGGAACTCCTTCTCTTCATGGGTGATGGATTCATCTGCCACATAAGTGCCGGCCGGCAGTGAGGAAACTGCGTTCATGTCGGTAGCTTGGGTGTCCAGCACTTCTCCGCTGTTGGTCCTGATTTCATAGCGGTGCACAGCGATGTGCCAGTCAATGTCTATTTCCGGCTGGGCTTTCGCAGGAACGGTTGTACCGTCGGTATATATCCATTCACTGCAATCATCATACTGTTTGTGTTCTCCGGTATTCAGATTGATATAAGTCCATTTTCCATAATTGGTCACATCAAGGTTTTCTACCGATTTTCGTTCTGCCGGTATAAGAGTTTCCGGACCGTCGTTCTTACTGCATGCAGTAAAGCACAACGCAACAGCGATTGCTGTAAGTACATGATTTGCTTTCATTGAAAAGTTTTTTAAAAGGTCTGTTAATGTTTGTTTTTCTTTGCAAAGGTATGGAGTGGGGTAAAGCAGGGCAATACCTAAAAATTGGTATTTGTGTATCTGAGAGTTACGCCTGAAAAGACGCTGAATATTTTACCATCTCAATGAAATTTCGTATTTTTGCCAACCAATGATGTTGAAGCAAGTCCGTACATATTTTCGCGTGTGGGCAATGGGACTCTTGAGTCTGTTTGCCATCTATTATGCAAGCATAACGTTGTTTGCACACGTGCACGTGATTAATGGCGTGATGTTGGTTCATTCCCATCCTTTCAAGAAGGCACACACTCATACCGAAGGCCAGCTGCTGGTATTGCAGACTTTTTCGGTATTCGGTTCTTTGGAACCCGAAACGCTGGAGCTTGCACATGTGTCACTTCCTCTTTTATATTCGCTGGGTGAGGCATGGAGTGCGCAGCAGGTATCCACTGGTCTGGTCGGGACCATCAGTCTGCGTGCCCCTCCCGTCTCTTTTCTTATTTGATAAAAGTTTGTTTTATAGGTCGTTCCTGATGGCAGGCAATGACCTGATGTCGTATTCCGATTGATCCGCAGGTCAACCGGCGGATTGAGGTATGGTTTGTTTAAGGTATCAGGAAATGATGCCAGCTACTGTCGTGGCTGTTCTGGAAATAAAGGAATACGCTGCATTATTATTTATTTATAAATCAGATAATTAGAGATGAAAAAATATATTGTTTGTCTGCTGGGCTTATGCTGTAGCCTGGTAGGACTTGCTACGCCGGAAATCTCATCTCCGGTGAAGGAGGGGAATGTAATTACCGGACATGTAATTGAGAAAGGAACCGAAACGGGGATTCCTTATGCGGCTGTGTTGATAATAGAAACTGGAGACGGAACGGTTACTGATCAGGACGGTTATTTCAGATTCAAGAATGTACCGGCGGGGAAGTATACGCTGAAGGCTCAGGTAATGGGGTACGCTACTCAGACCAAGAAGGTGACGGTGAGCAAGGAGTTTACGGTAGACATGCATTTCGTGATGGAGGAGGAGAGTATCCTGACTGATGAGGTGGTGGTTTCTGCCAACCGGAATGAAACCAGCCGGAAGGTAGCTCCCGTGGTGGTTAATGTGATGAACAACAAACTGTTTGAGATGGTCAATTCGACCGACTTGTCTAAATCACTGAATTACCAGTCGGGACTGCGAGTAGAGAATAATTGTCAGAATTGTGGATTCTCGCAGGTCCGTATCAACGGACTGGAAGGTCCTTATTCGCAGATATTGATCAACAGCCGTCCGGTGATGAGTGCTCTTTCGGGAGTATACGGTCTGGAACAGATTCCTACCAACATGATTGAACGTGTGGAAGTAGTACGTGGTGGTGGATCTGCCTTGTTTGGTGCCAATGCGGTAGGCGGTACGATTAATATCATCACGAAAGACCCGGTCAATAACTCTTTCCAGGTGGCTTCTACGTTGTCGGGCTTGGATGCCAAAACCTGGGAACAGAATGTATCGGCCAATGCCTCATTGGTTTCTTCTGACAATTCGTATGGTATTGCCGTATATCAGGCTTACCGGAACCGTAATCCGTACGATGCCAACGGTGATGGTTTTTCGGAACTGGGTAAACTGAATATGAATACTTTCGGACTGCGTTCGTATTACCGTCCTACTCAGTTCAGCCGTATCAGTCTGGAGTATCATACTACCAACGAGTTCCGCCGTGGAGGAAACAAGTTCGACTTGCAGCCTCATGAAACGGACATTACGGAGCAGACCAAGCATATTATCAACAGTGGGGGACTGACTTACGATGTTTTCTTCCGCGAGTACAAGCATAAACTGTCGGTATATTCTTCGTTGCAGCACATTGACCGCAACAGTTATTATGGTAGTGGCATGGATTTGAATGCTTATGGAAGTACCAAGGACCTGACGGCTGTGGGAGGTGCGATGTATGTCGGCAATATGGACCGTTGTTTTTTTGCTCCGGCTACGTTTACCGGTGGAGTGGAGTACCAGTATAACTCGTTGCACGATAAGATGCTGGGATATCAGCGTGACCTGAAGCAGGATGTGAAGGTAGGAAGTGCGTTCCTGCAGAATGAGTGGAAGATGGATTACTTCACGATTCTGGCCGGATTCCGTCTCGACAAGCATAATCTGGTGGAAAAACTGATTTTCAGTCCGCGTATCAATGCGCTGTGGAAGCCTTCTGACAAATTTCAGGGACGTCTGACCTGGTCGACAGGTTTCCGTGCCCCTCAGGCTTACGATGAGGATCTTCATGTGGCAGCTGTAGGAGGTAATATGGTGCTGATCCGCGTGGCAGAAGGGTTGAAGCCGGAGCGTTCCAACAGTTTCAGCGGTTCTATCGACTGGGGATTCAATTTCGGTCACTTCCAGTCGAATCTGTTGATTGAAGGTTTCTATACAGCATTGAATGATGTGTTTTATCTGGAACCGGTGGGCTATGACGATGAGGCCAGGGCAGAAGTACACGAACGCCGCAACGGACGTGGTGCCCGGGTATATGGAGCGAACATCGATTATAAGATTGCTCATGGGCGTGAGGCACAGTTGCAGCTGGGATTCACGGCACAGCGCAGCCGATACACTGAGGGAGTAAAATGGAGTGAGGATCCTGATGCTTCATTGATTACTACCATGACCCGTACGCCGGATTATTACGGTTACTTTACTTTCTCGTCCTCTCCGCTGAAGAATTTCGATGCTTCTTTGTCGGGAGTATATACCGGAAAAATGTGGGTTCCTCATATGGCCGGATATATTGAGAAAGACCGGATGGAGCGTACACCTGACTTTATGGATTTGAATTTGAAACTGAACTATACTTTTGTGTTGAACGATCATCTGAAACTTCAGTTGAATGGAGGGGTACAGAATATTTTCAATTCGTATCAGAAAGACCTGGATGCCGGGGCTACCCGTGATTCGAAGTATGTGTACGGCCCGAGTCAGCCACGTACCTATTTCATCGGATTCAAACTGTTCAACTGATTACCGGAAGTTGGAAGTTTCTTTTGAGTCGAACAGGGAGACATACCGGAGGGAATGCATATTCTTTCCGGTATTTTTTTGATATTCATGATTTTTTTACTGGCAATTTCCGGTATCAGAGTTGGAGGAAAATTGATACTTTGTTATTTTTGTAGCTAAACTAAACCAAACTTGAAAAATGAAACTTGCAGTTTGTATGGCAGCTTTGTTAAGCTTGGGTGCCACTTTGTGTGCGGCATCCGATGAGAAGGAAATCGTGTTGAAGATGGTGGAGACCAGTGACGTACACGGCAGTTATTTTCCTTATGACTTTATCAGAAACCGCCCCTTGAAGGGAGGCCTGGCTTCTGTGTCTTCTTATGTAAGTGAGTTAAGGGAAGAATATGGCAACCGTTTGCTTCTGATGGATAATGGAGACATTCTTCAGGGACAGCCGGTGGCTTATTATTATAACTACATTGATACGACCTCGGTGCATGTGAATGCTGCCATACTGAATTATATGAAATACGATGTGGGAACGGTAGGAAATCACGACATTGAGACCGGGCATGCAGTGTATGATCGTTGGATTCGACAGTGTAACTTCCCGATTCTGGGAGCCAATGTAATTGACGTCAATACCGGAAAGCCATATCTTCCTCCTTATAAAGTCTTTGAAAAAGAAGGGGTAAAGGTAGTTGTTCTGGGAATGATTACTCCCGGAGTGCCTTCATGGTTGCCTGAAAATCTGTGGAGCGGACTGCGCTTCGAGGATATGGAAACCTGTGCGAGAAAATGGGTGGAAATCATTCAGCGTGATGAGAAGCCGGATGTGCTGGTCGGTCTCTTTCATGCGGGGCCTGAAAGCAACAAACTGGACGGTATCATAGAAAACGGTTCGGGGGAAGTAGCCCGTAACGTACCTGGTTTTGATGTGATTTTCATGGGACATGACCACGTGAAACGCTGTGAGAAAATTGTGAATGCAGTGGGAGACTCAGTATTGATTATCGACCCGTCGAATGCTGCCAGACTGGTGTCGGATGTAACCGTGCGCCTGAAGGTCAAGGACGGAAAGATTACTTCCAAGTCATTGGAGGGTAATCTGGTCGATATGACACAGTATGCTGTAGATGAGAAATTCATGGAAGAGTTCAAGTCGCAGTATGAGGCTACCCTGCAGTTTGTTTCCCGCAAAATCGGTTCCATCGACCATACGATTTCGTCAAAAGATGCCTTTTTCGGTCCCTCTGCCTTTATTGATTTAATCCATCAGCTTCAGCTGGATATCACGGGAGCAGACATTTCGTTTTGTGCTCCATTGTCGGCTACGGCAGAAATCAAGGAAGGAGATATCTACATGAGCGATATGTTTAACTTGTATAAGTTTGAGAATCTGCTGTATACCATGGAACTGACCGGAAAGGAAATCAAGGATTTTCTGGAAATGTCGTATACTTTGTGGACCAACCAGATGGAATCTGCGGATGATCATCTGTTGTTGCTGAACGATGAACCCGATCATTTCGGATGGTTCAAGAACCCCAGTTTCAACTTTGATTCGGCAGCCGGTATTCTTTATACAGTGGATGTGACAAAGCCTCAGGGAGAAAAAATCGTGATTTCAGGAATGGCCGATGGTACTCCATTCTCTCTGAACAAGCGTTATAAGGTGGCTGTCAATTCGTATCGTGGAAACGGAGGTGGTGATTTATTGACGAAAGGGGCAGGTATTCCCAAAGCCGAACTCTCAAAACGCATCTTGTTTTCTACGGAAAAGGATCTACGGTATTATCTGATGGAATGTATTGAAAAGGCCGGTACTTTGAAGCCTGAGCCTTTAAATCATTGGAAATTTATACCAGAAGATTGGGCTACTAAAGCAGCTGTGCGTGATTCAGTTCTGATTTTTGGGGAAAATAATAAATAACTTTTTGAATGTCGGTTTCCTGACATTTTCTTAGAGACAATTAGCGATAAAGAAGGAATTTTTAAACACAAGTTTAACAACATGGAATTTTCATTTAAAGCTTGAGTGTTTTTTAATAAAAGAATGAGTCGTATCACTGCTGGAATAAAGCTTGATACGACTCATTTAGGTTTTATTGTGATAATTAGGATAATTGGGGGGGGAATGGTTTCTGGTTTAATACATTCTTTCCCGGTTAAAAAGCTGAATAAACCATCTGACTGCCAATGATTCTGCAATCAGATATCATGTAGTCTGTGCGAATGGTCTTTTTTACAACTACAGGTTTTTCCAGTTTTATTCCTGCCATCCCCCTCCTAACGCTTTGTATAAATTGACTAGTGTAATCTGCTTGTCTCTGATTGCATTACTCAATCCAATCTGTGCATCCAGATAACCACGTTGTGCGTCCAGCAGATCCAGATAACCGATTACTCCGTTCAGATATTGCAGCTGAGCCAGATCCAGTGTAATTTTTGAGGATTGTTCCAATCGCAGGCGGGTTTCATAAATCTCTTTTATTTTATTGAATTCTGCAATTGCATTATATGCTTCTTTGAATGCAGTAAGTACCACTTTTTCATAATTGTAGGCAGCCTGTTCACATGCTGCTTTTTTAGCTTTCACCAATGCCCTGTTTTTTCCCATAGCAAATATGGGCTGAAGTATGGTTGCACTCAGTAAATGATAAGGTGATTTGATAAAGTCTGTAAATTCTGCACTCTCGCTGCCTACAGAAGCTGTAAGGGTAAGATGCGGAAACAAGTTCGTAAAGGCAATTCCTACTGCTGCATTTGCCGCTATGACTGCCTGTTCTGCCTGACGGATGTCAGGACGCCGTTCCAATAAGGAAGAAGGAAGTCCCATGGGCAATGTAGCAGAGAGCAATACATCTTCTGGTAGGCTGGCCCGTTGAATTTCGTGAGGGTACTCACCCGTGAGGAAAGCAATTTCATTTTGTTTCAATGTAATCTTTCTTTCCAAATCAGGAACTAATGTAGAGGTTCGTGCCAACTCCACCTGAGCCTGGCGGTAAGCTGTTTCAGAGGTAAGTCCTCCTTCATAACGGATACGTGCCAAGTGCAGACTTTCGCGGCGCGCATTGACTGTCTTTTTTACAATGGCCAGTTCATTATCTAAGGCTACCAGTTCAAAATACGACTGTGCCATCTGTGCTACCAGACTCATTTTCAACGCACGCTGATTTTCGATGGAACTCATAAATTCAGCTATGCTTTTATCTTGAGCCCAACGCAAGTTTCCCCATAAATCTATTTCCCAGTTTACACCTAGCTTCAAGTCTATTTCGTTGCTGCTTTTATAGTTGTCTCCTCCATAATTTTTTCCCTCTTTTTTAGTGAACCCTTTAAGGGCGAATGACGGAAACAAGTTTGCAAAATCTATTTGTTTCATTGCTGCCAATTCCTTAATGCGTGAGACTGCTATCAGCATATCTTTATTGTAAGCGAGTGTTTTTCGGATCAGTCCCTGCAGAATTGTGTCGGTATATAACTCTTCCCAAGGATAATCGCCGATAGATGTTGAGTCAATGCTCATGCTGTCGAGTGCTTCCGGCAATTCCAGGTCTGGACGGGTATATTGTTTCCCTATTTTGCAGCTGCTCAGGAAGAGCACTGTAAATAAAATCGGGATAATCGAATAAATTGATATCTTGAGTTTCATAATTTTGCTTAATTGGAATTAGTTTGCTTTTTAGTCTTTAGTCTGTTGGTTGCTTTGTAAATCATTACGAAGAAGAAAGGAACCAACAAAATACCTATTGTAACGGCTACAATCATACCGAAAAATACACCAGTACCGATTGCCTGACGGCTAGCCGATCCAGGCCCACTTGCGATGACCATCGGGAGCATACCCAGAATGAATGCCAATGAAGTCATCAAGATTGGACGAAAACGTAGTTTTGCTGCATGCAATGCCGATTCAATAACGTCTCTTCCTTTATCTACTTCTTCTTTCGCAAACTCCACAATCAGAATTGCATTTTTTGCAGCAAGTCCAATCAACATTACCAATCCAATCTGGAAATAGGTATCGTTTTCCAGTCCACAAAGGGTAACTCCGACATAGGCTCCCAACACGGCAACCGGAAGTGAAATCAGGACGGCAATAGGCACTGTCCAGCTTTCATATAGCGCCGCAAGAAACAGGAACACGAACAGAAATACCAATGTGAGGATAATTCCGGTCTGGCCTCCGGCTTTCTTTTCCTGATAGGAGAGACCACTCCATTCCACACCAATGTTGCTGGGCAGTTTTTCACGTGCAATCTGTTCCAGCATTTCCATTACCTGACCGGAACTTGCTCCAGTAGCAGCTGTTCCTTGTATTACAGCTGTGTTAAACATGTTGAAACGCTTGATACTTCCAGGACCGGTTGTGTAGCTGGTGGTTCCTAATGAGGTCAATGGAATCATATCACCGTCACCTCCACGTACAAAATAAAGTCCGATATTGTCTCTGTGGGCACGATAAGGTGCTTCAGCCTGAATATATACACGGTAAATACGGTTAAACATATTGAAGTCGTTTACATAAACCGAACCGGTATAAGCTTTCATGGTAGAAAACACATCTGCCATAGGGACGCCTGTCAATTTTACTTTATCACGGTCTACATCAAAATACAACTGAGGGATTTCAGCCTGCAGTGAAGATGAAAGTCCTACAATCTCTTTACGTTTCGAGGCATAAAACATCAGTGTGTCAGTAGCCTGTACCAGGTCTTCGAACGTGGCATCTCCACGTGCTTCCAACTGCATTTCGAAACCGCCCGATGTACCTAAACCGGGAATTACCGGAGGAGTAGAAAGATACACCTTACATTCTGGATACTCTTTGAGCTCAGCTCTGACTTCATTCATGATCTTATCAATGGTTGTATTGCTGCGTTCCTCCCATCCCTTCAGAATGACGGTAAGCTGGCTTCGTGCCTGATTAGTGCCGACACGGGGGCTGCTGCCTGTTACATTCTGTACATATGCCACTGCCGGATTTTTAATCAGGAAGTCTACTGCACGGTCGGTTACTTCACGGGTCCGTTCCAATGTGCTACTTTCGGGTAATTCCAGTTCAACCGTAAAGTAGCCTTGGTCTTCAATTGGCAAGAAACTGGTCGGAGTAAGTCTGTGCATGACAAAAATCAATGCTATGACCATACCGAAGCCTACCATTACTCGTTTGGGGTACTTTACTGTATGCTGGATCCAGCTGATATATTTGTTGTTACCGATTCCCAGCCAACGGTTGATGGCTCTGAATACCCGGTTTTTCGGTTTGTTGGGGTCGGTGGGTTTTAGAATCAGTGAACACATCACCGGACTCAACGTAAGTGCTACAACCGTAGAAAGCAAAACCGATACAACGATAGTCACAGTAAACTGGCGGTAAAGCTGTCCCGTAATTCCCGAAAGGAAACTTACCGGAACGAACACGGCTGCCAGTACCAGTGAAGTCGCGATGACCGCTCCCACCAGTCCGTCCATGGCCTTTTTGGTAGCCTCATACGGACTCAGGTGCTCTTCCTCCATGATACGTTCTACGTTTTCTACTACCACAATCGCATCGTCCACCACAATACCGATGGCCAACACAAGTCCCAGCAAAGTCAGCATATTCAAAGAAAAACCGAATATCAGCATGAAACCGAAGGTTCCGATTAGCGAAATCGGTACGGCTACTACCGGAATCAGTGTCGCACGCCAGCTCTGCAAAGAAAGGAATACTACGATGATTACCAGTACAAGGGCTTCAAACAAGGTCTTGTATACCTCATGAATAGATTCAGAAATATACGTTGTCATATCAAACGGAATGTTGTATTCGAGTCCTTCCGGAAAATTCTTGCTGATATCCTTCATCGCCTCCTTTACATTGTTGGCGACTTCCATGGCGTTAGCTCCAGGAAGCATATAGATGCCCAGCACCGCTGCGTTGCCTCCGTTGATACCACTTTCTGTATTATATGAAGAGGCTTCCAGCGAGATGCGTGCCACATCGCGCAAGCGGATCAGTGAACCGTCCGGATTGGCACGCAAAACGATTTCCTCAAACTGTCCGGCTGTAGACAGACGTCCCTGTGCTGTAATCGGAATGGTAATATCGATGCCGCTTACCGGTTGCTGGCCGAGTACACCGGCTGCCGACTCACGGTTCTGGTCTTTCAATGCATTCTGTACATCCTGTACTGTCATGCCGAAATTGGCAAGTTTGGCCGGATCCACCCAGATTTGCATGGCATAATAACGACCACCTACATTGGAAATTCTACCTACACCTGGAATACGACGCAGCAAGTCGAGCACGTTCAGGGTAGCAAAGTTACTCAGGTAAATTTCATCGAACTTCGGGTCATCCGAGGTCAGACAGATAGTCATCAGCTGACTGGGTGCCTGTTTTTCGACTGTGATACCGTTCTGTATTACTTCTGCTGGAAGTCGTGATTCCGCCAGTTTGATACGGTTCTGGATTTCTACAGCTGCCAGGTCAGGATCGGCTGAAATATCAAAAGTTACTGTAGCCGAGAAACCTCCGGAGTTGGAACTGTTTGATTCCATATAAATCATGCCCGGAGTACCGTTCAACTCCTGTTCAATCGGTGTGGCTACAGCTTGTGATACTGTGATGGCGCTTGCTCCCGGATAAGAAGCACTGATTTTCACCACGGGTGGAGTGATTTGCGGATACTGGTCGATAGGAAGCATCATCAGACCGATGATACCCACTATTACAATGAGTATGGAGAGGACAGCCGAGAAAATCGGTCTGTCTATAAAAAAATTGACTTTCATAAGTTAGCTTGTGATTGTGGTCCGTTAATTCTTTTCTTCTTCTTTGATGGCTTCACCGCGATTGTCCGGAGTCATGCGGACTTTCATACCTGGGGTAAGTTTATGATAGCCTTCGCTGACAATCATCTCGCCTGCTGATAATCCGCGCTCCACTACTACATAGTTTTGGAATTCCGGTCCGAGCTCGATGAAACGGCGCTCTACTGTTGAATCACGTCTTACAACAAAAATATGAGCTCCTCCCTTTTCGATGATCAGTGCCTTTTGCGGTACTACCGTAGCATTTTCCCGTACATCCAGCAGCAGTTTTACCTTGGTAAACTGTCCAGGGAGCAGTACATGTTCCGGGTTGGCCAGTTCAGCACGTACAGAGAAGGTTCCGGTTTTCGGATTTACCTGCGGTGCCGCAAAGTCAACCAGACCCTTATATTCATAGATGCTGTTGTCCGGCAGTGTAATGGTTACCGTCGGCTGCCAAGAACGTGTAGAATCCTTCTGTCCCAATGTTACGTTACGCTCCTTACTCTTCAGGTAGTCCAGTGCCGTCATGCTGAAGTCCACCAGGATCGTATCACTCTTTACGATGGTAGCCAGCAGCGACTTTCCGCTTCCGCCCACCAGTGTTCCCAGGTCGACATGGCGTTCACTGATCTGTCCGGAAATCGGAGAACGTACAATTGTATACCCCAGCTCCTGTTCAGCCTGCTCCAGGTCGGCCTTGCTCATGCCCACACTGGCTACTGCAGTTTCGTAGGCAGCGATGGCATTGTCAAGATCCAGCTGGCTGGTTGCGTTCTGCTCGTACAAAGGGCGGATACGCTCCAGATCACGTTGTGCTTTCAGCGCTTGTGCCTCATCTTTTTTCAGCTGGGCACGTGCTTTGTCGGCTTTGGCCCGGTATTGGTCCTGATTGATAACAAATAACACTTGGTTACGTTTAACATATGTACCTTCTTCGAAAGTCATCTGTTCTAGAAAACCTTCCACTCGGGCTCGTACTTCCACGAACTGTTGTGCGCGGATGCGGCCTACGTACTCTCCATATATTTCTACATCCTGTTTTTGTGCAGGCATTACACATACCACGGGAGGCTCATTCTCTATTGTTTTCTCACGGGTAAAAAACAGATAAAGTACAACTGTTACGACAATACAGATACCTGCATAAATTGTTTGTTTTCTTTTTACCTTTAATTCTTTTTTTGTTAAGAAGCGTTTCATATTGTTCAAGTATTAAATGTTTTAGATGCCGGGAATACATCTGCAATGTATATGCCAAAATAATGTATTCTTTCAATTTGCTGATAATCTGTCTGTTGTAATTTGTCTAGTATTGTGTATATTGAGGAATGTTGTTTTTACACTGTGGAAAAAATCCACAAAAAGTAAGGTTATCCACCTCCCCATTCCATCCAGATATGCCGCAGGGAGGCAATAGGATGATGAAAAAGCATTCTTGGTCCCGAATAGCGCATTACCTCTTTTATCCGTTTTTTCATTATGGGTTTATAGCAATGTATTTTACAGAGACGGCATGTTCCTTTATTCTCCTTGAATGGGCAATGTTCCAGACGATGCCGGCTATATTCCAGCAACTCCTGGCAGGATGGGCACAACTCTTTGTTGCCTTCTTTTTTCCGGCAATAGAGCCTGATCATCTGCTCTATAATTTTTTGCTCATTTTCTATGCGTGATAATTTGTTCATCAATGGGCTTTTTAAGACTGCAAAGATACAAATTAAAAAGATATTTTTCTTAACTTTGCACGCCGAAAAATAACCCGATTTGCTTTTAATATAAAAAATAGTTTAATGGAATTAGAGAAACGATTAGAGACTACATTGAAAGCTCACGATCAGTTGTTGCATCGTAGAGTGGACCTCCTGTTGCGCACCGGTAAATTATTGGTGGAAAGTTTGGCTGATACCAACCGCGTTGTACGCAATATGAAGCGTACTGCAGCCTATTTGGGTATCCCTGAAGAGAAACTCCATATCAACGTAAGTTTTACCATGCTGATGGTAAACGTGAGTGATGGAGATTATTCTTTTACTAAATTCCAGAGAATAGAGGGTCATGGAGTAAACATGACTGCCATTTCGGAAGTCAGCAAGTTGTCATGGCGGGCTATTGAAGAAGATTACACATTGGACAAGTATGAGGAAGAACTTGAAAAGATCCGCACCAAAAAACGCAATTATACTCCGTGGCAGGTAGCCATCGGTGCCGGTTTTGCCTGTGGCGGTTTCTGTATTCAGTTCGGATGCGACTGGGTTGCCTTCCTTTATGCTTCACTGGCAGCCATTATCGGAATGCGTGTGCGTCATAAATGCAACGAGTCTGGCTTGAATCACTATATGGGAATTGCCATTGCGGCTTTTGTTTCTACGATTCTGGCTTGGGCAAGCACCCTGCTTCCACAGGAATGGACTTCCACTCCCTGGCACCCGCTGTTGGCTTGTGCCTTGTTTATTGTACCGGGGGTACCTTTGATCAACTTTGTGGACGATATGCTCGACAATTACATTCAGGTGGGAGTTGTCCGGGCGGTAAATACCTTGTTGATGGTTTCTGCCATGGCGTTCGGTATTGCTTTTGCGGTGAAACTCTGTCACATTGCCGACTTTTTCCCGACCATCAGTATGGTACCGCACCACGCTTACTGGGAGTATGCCGTAGCTGCTGCAATCTCTGCAATGGGTTTCTCCATGATTTTCAATATCCAGCGTCGTCTGCTGTGGGTCGTGGCTATTGGTGGAATCATTGCCGTTTGTACACGTAACTTTGTGAATCTGGGTCCGAGCACCGACAATATCGGTCTTGACATGGGCTTGGTACTCGGTTCATTCTCCGGTTCTGTACTGGTCAGTCTGATTGCAGTCAAGGCTGTTCACTGGTTCCATGTACCGGGTCACGTACTGACGATTCCTTCGGTTATTCCGATGATTCCGGGAGTATTGATGTACCGCATGCTGTTTGGTTTGATTAATATGAACGTGCAGACAATCGATCAGGTAACACCGCTGATGAAGGCCATTGAAAGTGGAGTAAATTCAGGTTTGGTGATTATGTGTATTGCCTTGGGAGTAGCTATTCCGAATATCTTTGGTCGTAAATACATTGCTTCATCCAAGAACAAGCGTCTGGCTGCAATCCTGAAAGAACGTAAGGCTCGCGGTAAATTTGTAGAATGGTAATTAAAATTTATAACTATGATTAGATTGAATGTATTTATTCAGGTAAAGGAAGAGAAAGACCGTGCAGCGGTGATTGCTCTTGCCAAAGAACTGGCGGCAGCATCTCTGAACGACGAAGGCTGTATCGCTTACGATGTATTTGAGAGTGTAACCCGTCCGGATGTACTGATGATTTGTGAAACTTGGAAAGGGGGAGCGTCATTGGCTGTCCATTCCAAGACAAGTCATTTCACTTCATTGGTTCCTCAGATTGAACAGCTGGCTTCAATGAAAATGGAAAAATTCGATTTCTAAGCGGTTGCTGTAAAGTCAGGCAGTCGTTATAAAATAGAAATCCCGTCATTTCTGCTTCGGAAGAATGCGAATGGCGGGATTTTTTATTGTAGTTTTTGCTTATTGTGACCGGGTATCCTGTTTGGCATACCGCAGGTTCACTGAAAGTGAGTTTATTCTATATACTGGATGCGGTCGGTATGCCGTTCCTTGGCTTTCGGACTTTCATCGGGGTATCCGAAAGCTATGGCATAAAGCAGTTCATGACTTTCGGGCAACCGCAGTTGCTGGAGCAGGTCCTTGTTTTCCGGCTGTTTCAGGAAGCGGACAATGCCTCCCAGGCAGCACGAACCGATTCCCATTGACTGGGCAGTCAGGATCATATTGCCTCCCAGCAGTCCGCAGTCTACCTGTGACAGGTCGTATTGATGGTCAAAACCGATGAAGATTACGGCAGGTGCATTGTATGCAAAGGGCTTTCCGTAGCGTTTGTTGATGGCCGAGAGCAGCTTCGGGTCACTTACCACACGGATCTGCCAGGATTCACGTCCTTGTCCGTTGGGAGCCCAAATGCCGTTTGTCACAATCTGGTTCAACTTTTCCTTTTCTACTGCCTGTGGCTTGTATTTCCGGATGCTTCTCCGGCTCATGATGGTTTCGGTCATGACGGCAGAAGGAGTGATTACCGGTTGGGAATCCGATACTTTTCCTGAGGCGTTTTCTTTGGTGCCGGTGGAGCAGGCACACAGCAGGAACATTCCCGATAACAGGGAAAAAAGCAACTTGTTCTTCATAATGTTTCTATGATGGTTTGATTTTTCACAAAAATAGAAAATAATTTCAGCCGTGTGATAATCTCCTTAGAAATATCGGATGAAAGTGGTGCAATGCGACTGACCACTGTGACATTTTATTGATAAACTACCGGGAGATAAAAGTTTTTCGTATATTTGGCGGTCGGAATCCGGACTGTGGATTCCGGTTACTGAATCGTTAAATTATAAAAGAAGAAAACAAATACATTATGGGATACGGTAAATGGATAGGCGGAATCGTCGGATTTATGGCCATGGGGCCTTTGGGCGGTTTGGCGGGTTTTGCTATCGGATCGCTGTTTGACAGTGCATCCAATCTGGAACAGCGTAAGGAAGAAACCACAGCGGATGCCTGTGCCGGACAGCGGAACAGTTTCTTGTTTTCGTTGCTGGTGATGGCTTCTTATATTATCCGTGCAGACGGAAAGATCATGCACAGTGAAATGGAGTTTGTCCGTCAGTTTCTGCGGGTGAACTTTGGCGAACAGGCGGTAGGAGAGGGTGAGCAGATTCTCCTGAATCTTTTCGAACAGCGCAAGCGGATGGAACAGACCGATCCGATGGCTTTCAAGCGGACTATCCGTGAGTGTGGGGCGCAGATTGCGGCAAACCTGGGAGAGAGTGAGCGGCTTCAGTTGCTGAGTTTCCTGGCACAGATTGCCAAGAGTGACGGCAATGTCTGTCCGGCTGAGATAGACGCCTTGAAAGAGGTGGCAGTGGCCATGGGGCTTTCCCTCAAGGAGGTTGACTCGATGCTCAATCTTTCCGGCAATTCCCTCGAAGAGGCTTACCGGGTACTGGAGGTGGATGCCAGTGCTTCGGATGAAGAAGTCCGTGCGGCATACCGTCGTCTGGCCTTAAAGCATCACCCTGACCGTGTGGCTGCTCTGGGAGAAGATATCCGTAAGGCTGCCGAAGAGAAGTTCCAGCAGATTAATGCGGCAAAGGAACGTATCTATAAGGCTCGTGGTATTAAATAAACTTTTAAATTCCGTCATCGTTTTTATTTATATCTTCTGATATGGAACAAATACTTCCGAAAGATTTTTGGGGGACAGATACCATCGGGAAAGTAGGTATTGCAGGAGTTTCAGATCCGGTTTTAAAGATAAAAAAGAAATTCAGACGATGGACAGAAATACCGATAGCCCACACATTCGGGAATAAGCCTTTAGTGAATGTTCATGGGGCAGGAATGTTTGTGGAGTTAGCATTGGTTCAGTATTTTTTTGAACAAGGCTGGGATGCCCGGTGGGTAGTGACTTATGGACGTTCACGAATGAGTCCGCTTTTCCTTACTGAGTGGCTGGATACCGACTGCTGCAAGCAGATTCACAGGCCTGTCGGTTCTTCTTATGTATGTGATGTCTTGCAGTCTGTTGCGAGAGTCAATGGAAATAAAATGGGAGGTTGCTGGGATGTGATTGCCTGGAAAGGAGACCGTTTGCTTTTTGTGGAAGTCAAGAGAGAAAAACATGACCGCATCCGTTCTACTCAAATAAGGTGGTTGAATTCGGCTTTAGAATGTGGCCTCACCTGCGATCAGTTCATGCTATTGGAATGGGATTTTTATCCGGAACCGTATATAGGTGGTTGAGTGTCTTTCTCGTGGGATACAGAATAAGGTATGACGTGTGGAAATAAATGATGACCTGATGGCATTAGTTGTCTGCGGAGGCAAATGACGCAGATTTTATTATTATTGAATAAATGGAAATCCCCTGTATACAAGCTTCTGATTGTATACAGGGGATTTCCATTTATCTTTTAATCGTTTCTGAGCGTATTAAAGTTTGAGCTTTTTCCGCAGTTCTTTCGGGAGCGCATCTTTATGTGTCAGAATATAGATAGTCTTGGCACGTACGAAACTTTCGGACATGTTCAGATAACCTCCGAATTCGTTGCCATCGGCAGCCCATGAGTTTTTGGTGATGTAATACTGTGTGCCATTCTGGTCTTTCGCAATACCGGTAATGTGCATCAGGTGGTCATCGGTAGTGGTGAAAGACTCATATCCAGCCTGACGGATTTCCGGAGTTACCTTGACTTCCGGGTAAGGCTGCTTGAAATGATAGACTTCATTCAACCGTTCTTTCTGGTCCAGCTGTCCCCAACGAGCCCGGTCACTTTCCTGATAAGCATCTACATTATTTACATCCGGGTTGATGGCTACTCCACTCTTGAAAGAGAATCCACGTTCGCTCACGTCACCGTCCCAGCACACGGTATATCCGTTCTTCAAGGCGTGATTCATGGCTTCCATCATCTCATCCAGCGGCAGGTTGTACATGCGGGCATGCTCCCAGTTGTCCGGAACTTCTACCTCAAATTCCTCATAATACGGCTTGTGAGTAAAACTGGTCAACATGACATAGTCATCCTCGTGTATGTCCAGGCTTTCAGCGAAGGTCTTCGGAGTATATTCTTTTCCGTTGTAAGTGAACTTTTCAGGCAGTTTTCCCAGGTAGATATCAAACAGACTGTTCATCAGCTGTTCGTACTGGGCACTGCGTTTGCCCATCTTGATGGCCTGGTTGGCCAGGACGGTCATGTAATCTACCATTTCCGAGTGGTTGTGGAACTTGGAGTCATAGTTGATGCCGGTATATACTTCTTCCGGAACGATGCCTACCTGGTTGAAAGCCGTAAACCAACTGGGGGTAAGGCTTCCCTGTCCGATGTTTCCATTGCCGCGGCGCAGGTAATTGTCGGCCAACTGGTTCATGTATTTCTGGCGTACGATGAACATTTCAGACAAATCGTATTCTCCCTTTCCTTTTCTCAGCAGTTCGGCTTCCACGAACGAAGTTGCTGCAAAGCACCAGCAAGTTCCGCTTACAGCCTGGTCTTTTACCGGTGTCACTTTCTGGTTGACTACTGTCGTGAACTGATAGCCTGCGGTCTGCTGGCCCATCAGGGAAGAGGCCGTCAGCAAAAAGGCCCCAGCTAAATAATGTTTGATTTTCATGTGCTATGTTTTTGAATCGTGATTTTATATTTGAGCGTCAAAAATAGTGAAAAAACTAGTCTTGTAACATATGTGACAGAAAAACCTGTACTTTTTTATGAATTTTGCAATCACAAATCAGTGATGGATGGAATTTATATACAAATAGAAATAAAAAAATACAGTATAGATTATGAATGGAACAACGAATGATTGGGAGAACAGAACGGTAGGAGATATTGTTGCCGAGAATTTTGCGGCTTCACGTGTTTTTGCTTCTTACGGCATCGATTTTTGCTGCCACGGAGGACAGACATTGGCGGAGGCTTGCCGGAAGGATAATCTTTCGGAAGAAAAGGTCATCGGAGATTTGTGCCGTCTGAAAGAAGGCAGCCGCAGCGCTTCCCCTGAATTTGCGGAATGGCCGCTCGATCTCCTGATTGATTATGTATTGAAGATACATCACCGGGGCATACGTCGGAAAGGTCCTGAGATTGCCCGTTTGCTGGACAAGGTGGCTGCCGCACATGCGGAAGCGCATCCGGAATTGCATGAACTGCAGGCGCTGTTTGCTCTGTCGCTCGAAGACCTGGAGTCTCATCTGCAGAAAGAAGAGAATGTGCTGTTTCCTTTCCTGAACGAACTTTTCACTGCCTCGGAAGAAGGATACGCAATCAGACAGATGCATTGTGGTACGGTACAGAATCCGATCCGGGTGATGTTTATGGAACATGAGGGAGAGGGCAACCGCTATCACCGTATTACGGAACTGACTGGTAATTTCCAGACTCCGGCCGATGGTTGTGCTTCTTACCGTTTGCTGATGGAAGAATTAAAGGGATTTATGACGGCACTTTATGAACACATTCATCTGGAGAATAACCTGATTTTCCCGCGTGCTGTGGCCCTTGAGAGTCAGTGGGTACGGTAATTCTATAGTTAAATGCACCTGTTTATATAAACTTTACGGAGAAGTAATTTTTAATCTACAATTTTTTATAAATTGTGATGTTGATTTTATTTCCCTTTTTCTTTCAGAAGTTTTGGGAACTTGATTGGCTGGAGAATCTGCCGCCGTCATTTAAAGAATGTCATGATACCTTCCTGAAAAAAGAACGGAGAGGCAAGTCAGGAACTTACCTCTCCGTATAATACCTTTACTGGAGATTTTGAGTACAAATGCTATTTCATTTCAAACTCCTCTTTCATATCCAGTTCTTCGCCGAATACATCATAGAATTTATATTCCAGCATGGCCAGGCTCTGGTTCGGAATGACTTTAATGCCGAAGCCGAACTTCATCTGCCATTTGCGTTTCAGCGAGACGATTCCCTGATTGACATAAGCTGCCACATAAGGGTGGATATGCAATGTAAATTTCTTTACCTTCAGTTTATTGACCAGGTAGTCAATTTTACTTTCCAACGTATCTGTAAATAAGATGGAAGGCTTGATTTTGCCTTTCCCGAAGCAGGTAGGACAATTCTCATCGGTAGTGACATCCATTGCCGGACGTACCCGCTGGCGGGTAATCTGCATCAGTCCGAATTTGCTGAGAGGCAGGATGTTATGCTTGGCCCTGTCTTTCTGCATGTTCTGGCACATCCGTTCATACAGTTTCTGACGGTTCTCTGCCAGGTTCATATCAATGAAGTCTACTACGATGATGCCCCCCATGTCTCTAAGCCGGAGCTGGCGCGCCAGTTCGTCGGCTGCCCCCAGGTTGACATCGAGTGCATTAGCCTCCTGTCCGTTGTCTGATTTGGAACGGTTTCCGCTGTTTACGTCCACTACATGCAATGCCTCTGTATGTTCGATGATCAGATAGGCTCCGCTCTTGTAGGACACCGTCTTTCCGAACGACGACTTGATCTGTTTGGTAATGCCGAAGTTGTCAAAAATAGGCAACTGTCCTTTGTATAGTTTGACAATACCCGTACGTTCCGGAGCAATCAGCGCAACGTAATCTTTTACTTCATTGTAAACGGCTTCATCGTTTACATAAATATTTTCGTAAGAAGGATTGAACAAATCGCGCAACATCGCTACTGTGCGGCTTGTTTCCTCGTATACCAAAGCCGGCATTTTAGTGGCCTTCTGCACTTTGGTAATGGTTTCTTCCCAATGTTTCAGCAGCACCTTCAGTTCGGCATCCAGTTCGGCTACCCGCTTGCCCTCGGCTACGGTGCGTACTATGACTCCGAAATTCTTCGGTTTGATGCTTTGCAGCAACTGCTTGAGTCGTGCGCGCTCTTCGCTCGACTTGATTTTTTGAGAAACCGAAACCTTGTCATTAAACGGTATCAGCACCAGATATCGTCCGGCAAAAGAGAGTTCACATGTCAGACGCGGCCCTTTGGTAGAAATGGGCTCCTTGACAATTTGCACGATGACTTCCTGACCTTGCTGCAATACGGAAGAAATGGCTCCGTCTTTTTCAATGTCTGGCAGCATGGAAGCCTTGGACATGGGATACAGTTTCTTACGGTCGCTGATAACCTGTTTCAGATACTTCTGGTATGAATAAAATTGAGGTCCTAAGTCCAAATAATGAAGGAAAGCGTCTTTTTCAAAGCCCACATCCACGAAGCAGGCATTCAGTCCGGGCATTAATTTCCGTACTTTTCCCAGGTACATGTTGCCTACGGAGAACGAAAGGTTCCGTTCTTCTTTCTGAAACTCTACCAGATTCTTGTCTTCGAGAAGCGCGATAGAGATCTCTTTCGGCTGTACGTCTACTACTAGTTCGCTTGTCACTTGGTTACTTGGTTTAAAATTAGAATATTCAATTTGCTGCATACATAAAGAACAAACCTGAAAGACCATAAATGTGCTTTACAAGTTTGTTCTTTATTGAAGTCGGACAGACTAACAATTATTTTTTGCTTTTATG